>Ga0315316_10002357_pt1 | contig 13541 bp, 20 predicted proteins | sample M160m3416metaG_FD_203702 | JGI IMG/M metagenome (GOLD analysis project Ga0315316, IMG submission 203702) | Ammonia-oxidizing marine archaeal communities from Monterey Bay, California, United States - M1 60m 3416 | ecosystem: Environmental > Aquatic > Marine > Intertidal zone | place: USA...
CACATTAAACTAACACTAGCAACTTTCATACCCATACCATATAAAGAACGTGCAAGTTTTAATCGTTCACAATTCTCATCTCTAATAGTCTTACCCATAGAGATACCAAACCATGCTGATTGTGCCGCACCACTTATTCCAGTAGTACATACATCTTGATTATTTATAATTACATTTGGTGAAGAAGCTGTACTTGGTGTTCGATCAACTGTCGTTGTTCCCGTAACAGTAGAACTACTTACCGTATTACTGTCTGCCCCATATGCTGTGTGTGATAATATACTGACCATCAAAAACATAACAAGTGAAATTACGAATTTCACTTTTTTACTCCTTATAGTTGAGTGTCCCTCTCTTTTGAATAATTCTTTTCTCTGTTATAATCATATCCATCTTAACATCATATTCGTTAAGCTTCAATTTCCATTTATATGGTAACACTTGAAAATCATATGCTATACCAATTACACAAGTTGTCTTTGGTAATTGATCTAAAAATCTATCATAATATCCTTTGCCTCTACCATATCTTGCTCGTTTTTCATCAAAAACTACTCCTGGGACAATGACTAAATCAACATCTAAAACATTCTCTCTCGGCTCTGGTTCTGGATAAAATATCTCTTTATCAGAATACTTCTCAGCATCATGTATAAGAAATTGTGTCGAAACTTCATTCCCAACACTCTTATAGATATTTATATTTCCAGCACTTTTCCACTCATATGTACTCCATACTGATTTTTGTATTTTCTCAGATAGCTCTAAACACTCTTTAGGACACATATGATTTCTTCGATACATCATCATATTCCTCCATAGTATTTTAAGAGCAAACATTACGGTCCTTTTGGTCTTTCCATTAATGCAAATTCAACTTCAACTATTTTACCATCTCGTAATACTTCTAACTTAATAATTGTACCCGGAGCTCTTCTTGCAATCATAGATGCAAAATTAGTATGTCGTACAATTTCACCATCCAACTTTTGAATAATATCACCTTTAACTAAATGACCAACTGCTGCTCCGTTATCAGCAACCTGAATAATAATAACATTCTTACCAAATTCTAAATTATTATTTTTTGTTTCAATATGATCTAACAAACGATAATGGATTCCCATGTAACTCCATTTTATCTTATTACCTTTTGCAAGACGCGTCAATATATCTTGTGCATATTGTCCATCAATAGCAAAACCAAGTCCAATACTTCCACCTGGTTCTTGACTATTATTTGGTGAAAGAATCAAAGTATTAATACCAATCACTTCTCCATCTGCATTGAACAACGGCCCACCAGAATTACCACGATTCATTGATGCATCTGTCTGGACAAAAGGAACAAAAGGAGGAGCGGCACGCATAATAGTCCTGTCAACAGCAGAAATAATACCGAAAGACACACTAAAGTCCAATCCAATAGGAGAACCAATAATGATTGCATGGCCTCCCAACAATGGCTTAGAACCCCATGTGACTTCTGGAAACTTCTCTCCTTCTTCATTCTTAATCTTGAGTATTGCAATATCGGATGTTGCATCATAATTAAATACTGTCGCTTCGTATTGTGCATAATTACTAAATCCTATTCTAATAAGACTGGGATTATTAATTGCATTTCTAATTACATGCCAATTAGTAACAATAAAACCATCTTCATGTAAAACAAAACCAGTACCAGAAGAAAACTGATTCTCTCTTGGTGCAGGTATTATTGGTTCTCCAGGTTTTACAAATCGTCTTGCTGAATTACTAATTGGTTGTTTCAACTCAACCGTAATCGTAACAACTGACGGCATTACTTTTGATATAATAGTATGTGGTGACTGAATACCATATCCAGCAGTATGCTCAATAGCTTTTGTTGCAGCTGCACTACCAACAGTTCCTAATGCTGAAAGTGCTGTAACGCCACCACAACCAACTGATAAAAACCAAATGCTACCAATAACTATTAAATTTTTAATGACTTTTTGTAACATCTCTTTCTCCTCCAGTTCCAAGAGAGTTAAAAAATAAGTCAAGGAGTATGTAAATCTATATCATTTCCACCAAGAACACAACTTTTATCTTGCCCCTTGTAAACAAACACAATTGCCCATTGACCGTTGCTCGAATTAATCCACATGCTAACTGTTGCCAAATGTTTATGTCTTTCATCTTGGACTAATCCATCCGCAGCTAATTGCATTTTGTATTGTTTCACAACCATATTCTTGATAAAGTCTTTAGTATTACAATATAGTAAAACCTCATCTAAATTTTTCAACTGATTTGAACCACTTATAGCTGTACTACTACTTAACGTCATAATCAAAATTAAACTCAAGCAATAAATTATTTTTTTCATCAATCTCTCACTTCCATTGTATTTAATGGATGATTCTTTTGTATGTTTCTCACAACTTCATTATAACCACTTGGTACTTTTCGCACACCAACAGAAACAGGATCACATATATCTGCCCCAGAAATTAATCGTTGAACACATCCCTTCTTTTTACAAGAAGGACATCCAGCTTTTAATGGTACATCAATATTTGCGATTGTTTGAAATTCTTCAAACTTGTGAGAACACTTCTCACACTCAAATTCATAGTATGGCATTATACACTTACTCCTAATGGGATTTCAAATTTTGCTAATCTACTTTTCCACTTCCAAAAAGATTCTCCATGATCTGACCGATACAAATGCATCCATTGCCATTGATGAACCATCTCATGTGCTAACACATATAGAAATTCATTTTTATTAATAAAACGATCTGAAATAGAAAGAACAGCATATATTTTTCCATCATATTCTTCAAATGGAATATGCTCAGCATGACAACCTTTCTTTTGTTTTATTTCTATCTCATGGAATGGATAGATTTCATCTCTGAAAATCTCTTGATTGAATATATTAAACCAACGTGTGATAAGATGCTTTGTTGGGAAAAAGGTTTTTATTTTTTTATGTTTTTTATAAGCTCTGCCCAAATTTGTTTCATAACTTCTCACTTCTTGAATTACAGGATTTTCTTTTGAAACGTACATCAATCCTCCTTACAGTTTATAACGATCTGGTCTACCTCCATTTGAACGTGTAGCTACCACAGTCAAACCAGACTCGTTTTTATTAGGTGCAGAAATGTCTGCTTTAAAATCTCTTGTCACCTCATATTCACAAGTTAATGTCGTACCAAAAAAATTGCCTACATATTTTTCTCCGTCCCAATTCAATTTAAAATAATGATCTTCCTCATCAACCAAATCAACTTTTATGTGTTTCTCACTAAATCCTTCAACTACTGTTGCTTGATTATCATACAGTTTTTTTCTGCCAGACTTAACACTAACAGTAGTTTCCAAAACACTTCCATCTGATTGAATGCCTATGCCCATTTTTATACTCCTTCTTCTTTATACATACCTGGCCAAACTTCCAAAACTAATTTAGAAGTAAGTCCTTTTATTTTAGTTTTCTTTTTTAACATCTGCATATATAATTGTGCCTCGGAATCATGCAAACTTTCTAATATTTGTACTAAAAGCTGTTTCTGTCTTTCTGGTTTTAAATTTTCACAAGCTTTATGCCCTTTAACAAAAATAGAACATAATGGCATTTCAACATATAAGCTGTTTGCTTCTTCACCTTCTGGTGTCACAATATCAGGCTTATAATCTGGTTCTTCATTTATCGCCCATTGAACTTTTGGATCAAACAGTCCTCTTAAATAATGTTTAAGGTCTTTCACTTCACTATACTTTATTAAAATATCTTTTTTTGCTTTTTTAGTTTTTGCATCATCTACTTTTTGCAAAATCTCACCAATCATTATAGTATATTTAACTGTTGTCATTAGAAATCTCCTATATGTTCAATTAACATTTTCAACCTATGCTTCACAAAATAATTTAGTAATCCACTACGATTAGGAGGTGTCTGTCCATTATATTGCTCCATAATCTCAAGTGCTATTGGAGGTGGGATATATTCAAAGTCTATCAACTCTTGATTTCTATCCCAACCATGTACCATACCATTATCACAAAAATCTTCTCTACTTTGTGTCAACCACTTAGTAACTTTTTTCTTTGAAACTGGTTTCTGTCTAGTACCTTCAACAATACAATCATCAGCAGAAAGAATATTTGGAATACCATCTCCCTTATCACCACGAATAATATGCTCTTTTAAATAAGCTTCTGCATCAATACCCTTCAACATCTTACCACGCATCGGAGAGTACTGTCTTATCTTCTTATATTTATACAACTGGTTAAAGTCTTTATCACTAGATACGATTAAAGAAGCCTCTTTTAAGTCATTATTTGCGTGTTTAGCTAACACAGCAATCACATCATCACCTTCTGCGTGTGGAACTTGTATCACTTTATATGGAAAATTCGTTTTAAGTTCATCTATTATCCTAGATATTGTATCAAACAATGCTGACCAATCCATACCTTTTTCTTTGTTCTGTTTTTCTCTTTGTACCTTTCTATGAGCCTTATAGTATGGAAATGCAACTTTTCTCCAACTAGAAAGACAGTCCGTACAGATAACCATTTCACCATACTTATCTTTATATTTACTCCTATATGATCGAACACTATTCAATACCAAATGACGAATAAATTCCTCAGAGAATCTTTCCTTATCTGGAACTTTAGATGCCACCATAATACTACCAACTATTATATTTGAAAAATCTAGTAAAATCATAGTACCCCATTATCTTGATATTGTAATACTTCTATATTAGTAATCGAATCCATACGAAATGAACGCCACTCACCTTTATTAATATCAAAAACAGGCAAGACTTCTTCATTCTCTTTACGATTGTCTGGATTTGTTTCAGGAACTAGATTTTCCTGCAACGTGCAATCCATAACACGTTCCTCACCATTTACTTTCGTAAATGTAACTCTCATAGCTTTCTTTTGTAAGTTCTTAATCAATGTATCTCTTTTCATTTTTCCTCCTCATTAAAAAAAGTATCTTCGCGTATACCACCAGTTTTTGAACCTTCAGAAAATGGTTCTTTCTGTATTTGCATAGATGGAATATCTATATCTACAGTAAACTCTTTATCACCAAACTTATCTTCAAAAGTTTTAGCAACATAATTTGTACCATCAACAACCATCTCTTTTGTATCAGCTAAATCTTCCACCAAAATATCTACATTCTCTTTATTCTGAAACAACAAAGAACCCAAAAGAAAAAACAACAATAAAATAATAAGATTTTTAATCATTAGAATACTCCTAATAGTATAGTCTGGGCATTAATTCTACCCGTCATGGTTTGCTCTTTGGTTTTCATATGATTCAACTGCTTTTTCAAAGAGCGTTTGTTCAAAACCTCAAGCACTTCTTGTGGTTTTCTAACAGTTTTCTGGATTGATGTATCTTCATCAAAATGTTGTATGGTGCAACCCTTAACAGAAAGTCCACGAATAGAATTTACAGCATGATAGACACCAAGTTTATTATATCTTGTATTATAGACCCACAACTCCTTGGCCCCAATAATTTTCTCTGGATTAACACTAACCAATTTAAGATCAGTAAATTCTTGTTGATACTTCAACTTCTTAATAAGTCTTGAAGCTGATAATGTTTTCTTCTTGCGTGGTTTGCGTTGTGCTGTAGAGTTCTTAATAATACGATCTAAATCATCAACAATTGTACCATAGAAGTCCATCATCAATTTATGATACTTTGGTTTTAAGTGACTCCATGCTTCGACATAATATTCATCATCTTTATTATATACATCAACTAACTCATTAAAACAATCAACATAAAAAGGCCTCATTTTTCTTGCGTGTGCAGCTTTACAACCAATATCTAATAAATGATTATAAGGCTCATATTTCATCTTATACTCACTATTGATAAAATCATCTACTTGTCCTTCAATAACAGAAATATAATCTTCTACTTTACCCTGTAAGCGATCTTGAATACTGATTTTTGCTCGAGGTTTTTTTTCCGCGTCTACTTCCTCTTTTTCTTTTTGCGCGACAATCTCCAATGAAGGATCAATTTTCACACCATTAATAACTGGTACTGCTCTTGTTACACCATCGGCACAAGTTAAAAGATCGTAAATTTGTTTATTCATTATAAATATATCCTCTCTCAATTATTACTATATGTCATTGTATAATCTCCAGATTGAACCACAACTTCTGGATACTCAGCATGCTTCATTGATTCTTCTTGTTTAATCATTTCTTTATTATAATATTCTTCATCTCTTTCTGGATCGCCAGACTCATTTATAGAATCTAACCAAATCTCAAAATCATGTTTACTCAATTCATCATCTTCAAACATTTCATCCCAAACACTCATTTCATTCAAGCTCCTTTCTAATTAAAATATACTACTATTATAGCAAAATACAACTTAAAACACAAGGAAGAATATGAACTGTAAACTATTGGTTCTAAAGGGTTTATACGAATATTCATAAACCTTTACAAATAAAGGGATTATAAACCCTTTATTTACTTGGGGTTGGTTGTGGCAATTTCTTAGTCAAATATTGAAGCAAATCCAACACGCGACAACAGTATCCATATTCATTATCATAAAAAGCAATCAATTGCAGGAGGCGTTTGTTAACCATTTTGGAGGAGAGAGAATCAACTATAGCAGAACATGAATCACCAATATAATCTACCGATACCAACGGCTCATATGAAACACATAATATTCCATGCATCTTTTTTTCTTTTTCAAACACTTCAATAACTTCTTTCATAATAGTATCTTGTTCCAATTCGATTGTTAAATCCAACAAAGATACATTTGGTACAGGAACTCTTAATGCAAGTCCATCTAGTTTACCTGCTAGTTCTGGAATAACAAGACCAACATTTTGTGCAGCTCCTGTCGTTGTTGGAATAATCGACATAGTTGCTGACCTTGCTCGTCTAAGATCAGAGTTAGATGAATCTAATAATGATTGACCCATAGTAAAAGAATGAACTGTAGTCATTGTACCTTGCTTGATACCAAAGTTCTTCAATAAAACTTTTAAAATTGGTGCTAAACAAGTAGTAGTACAAGAGGAAGCCGAAATGATATTACTCTCTTGTACTTTATAACTTGTTTCATTTACACCATAAACTAATGTGGCATCAACATCTTTTGCAGGTGAAGTAACTATAACATTCTTTGCTCCAGCTTCGATATGTTGTTCAAGATCATGTTTACTTGTAAACTTACCAGATGAATCTATTACAAAATCAACTTCCAACTCCCCCCAAGGTAATTTAATTGGAGTTCTTCTATCAAAGTTTGGAATTGTATGTCCATCTATAATCATATTATCTAATTCACAACTAACATCACCCTGATACTTACCATGAACTGAATCATACTTAAACAAATGAGCTCTTACATCAACAGTTGTTCTCGCATTGATTGCAACAATATTGTATCTATCATCTGATATTAATTTACGAACTAGATTTCTACCGATTCTACCAAAACCATTAAATGCTATATTAATCTTCTTCGGCTTCTCTACCATAATATCCCTTCATCATTATTTTTTTGGTTTCACACAATTTCCACAAATCCATGGGTAAGTCCAATCAGCTACTTTGTTTTTACTATCAGGAATAAATGGACTCCATGCATCTGCACGAATAGGCCCTGCTGTTTGCCATACTACTTCAAACTGTCCATCAGATTGAATCTCACCAATCACTACTGGTTTATGTAAGTGATGATTTTTCTTATCCATTACAATTTGAAAACCAGATGGTGATTGAACTGTCTGTCCACCAATGGCTTGTCGAACTGCATCAATATTAGTAGTTCCAGATTGTTTTACTGCCTGAGCCCACATCTTGATTCCAATGTATGTTGCTTCCATAGGATCATTAGTAACTCGTTTTATTCCACCTGGCAATTTATGTTTCTTAACATAAGCATTCCACTTTTTAATGAATGCTTTGTTCTCAGGTGTCTTAACTGACATAAAATAATTCCATGCAGCTAAATGTCCTACCAATGGTTTAGTATCAATACCACGCAATTCTTCTTCACCCACAGAAAATGCAACTACTGGAATGTCCTCTGCTTTGAGTCCTTGATTACCAAGTTCTTTGTAGAAGGGAACATTAGAGTCACCATTAATGGTAGAGATAACTGCTGTTGGTTTACCAGCTGCAAACTTTTTAATGTCTGCTACGATAGTTTGATAATCACTATGACCAAATGGTGTATATGTTTCCATAATATCTTTCTTGGCAACACCTTTTGACTTTAAGAAATAATTGAGTATCTTGTTAGTAGTTCTAGGATAAACATAATCTGTACCAAGTAGTACAAATCGTTTTGCTCCACCACCATCCTCACTCATTAAATATTCTACTGCTGGTATTGCTTGTTGGTTTGGTGCAGCTCCTGTATAAAATACATTGTATGAAGATTCTTCTCCTTCATATTGTACTGGATAAAAGAGTAGTCCATTGTGTTCTTCAAATACTGGAAGAACTGACTTCCTTGAAACAGATGTCCAACAACCAAAAGTTACTGCGACTTTATGTTTCTGGATTAACTCTCTTGCTTTCTCTGCAAACAACGGCCAATCAGATGCAGGATCAACTACAACTGGTTCTAATTGTTTTCCAAGTAATCCACCATCTGCATTGATTTCTTCTATTGCCATTAGTGCAACATCTTTTAATGAAGTTTCACTAATTGCCATAGTGCCAGACAATGAATGTAGAACACCTACTTTAATAGTTTCTTTTGCGAATACTGTGGTTGGTAATAAAAACATTAATAAAAACATCATAAGCTTTTTCATACATTACTCCTCCATTTAAATTCAAGTTCATCTTTATAACATTCAAAAAAATAATTCATTTCACAAAACCAATACTTTTTATATTTCACACCATAAGGCAACGGAAATAATTGGTCACCTAAATGTTGTGGATTAAAAAGTACAAACTGCCCTTTTCTGGTTATCTTAATAAATAATAACCACACATCTTTTTCAGTTGTTACATCATGCTCTACTTGTTCTATCCACGAATCTAATAGTTTAATACCATGTCTTGCTATCAGTTGATGAAAAGGAAAATCTGCATAGTTCTTACACTCAGCTAAGAAATATGGAAACTTTATAGGAGGGATAATATCACCACGCGACAATTTTATTTGCTCTTCGGAAAGATGTTCCTTTCGTGATTCATTTTTTCCGCCAACGTAAGCTCCTGAGTTTGGCACTCTAATAAACGAATCATTGTATAATTCAGACAAATATATACATACATCACGTTCCCAACTTTTACCTTTGTTCTTAGACTTACTACTCATTCATCCTCATCATCATAATATTCTTCTTCCTCATCATCTCTACAATAAACTGGATTAGCACAAAATGGACAAAACTTTGGAATCATATCTTCCTCACATTCCATACAAAATATACTTCCACATTCATTACAACCAAACCGTTTTTCTACTTCATCCATATTAATTCTCCGATTGTAAATCTACGATCTCACACTTGTCACCAGTACAAGCATATTCTTGCGAACCTCTTGTATGATCCTCTTGCTCATATTTAGACAATTCATTCCAATCAATTTCTTTTGGCATACTCTTTAACATTTCTTTATACTCTGCTTCAGTACAATCTTGATAAGGAGCTTGCTGATAAGAATGATCTATATGTGGTAAAAAAGAGATTCCAGAAATCATATCAAAATTCTTGTAGACCCACGCACCAACTTCAATCCACTCCTCCTCCTTAACGGTTATGGTAACAGATGGTTTGTGTTCACACCAATGCAATTGATATAATTTCCAGAACTCTAGTTGTTCAATAGCTGTATTATCATGTCGGCACGTTGCTGTCTTAGATGTTTTAATTGGAAAAGAAAATACCCATGTATGTTCTGGTTTAGTTACATCTGATTCATGTGGTATGCCTTTCTCTACCATAAATTCACACAAAGGATCTTTCTTATCTCCACGCACAGTTCTTATATAATATGGTGCGTGTCGTGCATGAATACCAGAAGCTGCATCAACTAATTGTGAAACAGTACCAGATGGTTTAACACAAGTAATAGCTGCTGCTTGATTAATACCAAGATGCTTTGCACTTATTTTGTTTGTGTCAACAGCAATAGCTTTTAGGGACTCTAAAAGAGCTGGTAATCCTTTCTCATTTGTACCATAATGAATACCATTGGTATATGCATTATCCATAATACCAGTTAACGACACACCAAGCAATGCTTCTTCCTCACAATTCTTCTTCCACGTTTTAGACAAATAACGAAAATGAGTAAGAGTTGCCTGCCATGTTCCAAGTATAGATGCAAGTCTTACTTTCTCTTTAAGACTTGCAGGAGTATCTTCTGGTCTAATAACAACTTCAGTCAAATTACAAAACTCTGCATCTCTTAGTATAATCTCTGAGCAAGGATTAGTACCAAAACTATAATTAGGATCTCTACGATCACCAAGTTTCTCAACTTGTTTTTTTGCAGCCACTCTATTAAATATTCCACGTTCCCCCGATTTGGATTCTATCAACGACATCCATTCTTTTAAAAATATATTCACATCTGGTTTCTCTGTATATGCTACAGAGTTATTTGACAAAGCACGTTGTGTATTATCCAACCACCATTGGCCAGACTTTGCTTTTCTCATTCGTTCATCTGTAAGATTAGATAAAGAGATCAATGCTGATCTACGAACACCACCAACTACAACTATCTCTGCAATCTTACACATCAAATCGTGACACTCAATAGAAGATAACTTTCTGCCAACTGCTGACTTGAATGTTTCTATTGTAAAACGAAACAGATTATCCAATGGTAAGGGACCTGATGCTCTACCACCAAAAGTTTTTAATCGTTCTCCAGCTTTACGAATCTTTGACATATCCCACTTTGGAATTTGTCCTGCATACAACATAGATATTAATTCTTTGTAAGCTTTTGCCCATCCAATTTTTGAATCGGCGACAACAATAGTTGTGTCTGTATCGTATAGTTCATCTGCTACCAATGGAAGTTTCTCAACTTCTCTACGTTCTACAGAAAAACCAACACCAGTTCCACACATCAAAATAAAAAGACATTCATCAAATGCACTTTTATGATTAACAGCTAAGTATGCACAATTATATCCTGCAACATTATCTCTATGTAATGCTTCTCCAGCAGTCATCAATGCTCTCATAGAGGGCATGATTTCTAATTTCAATACTGCTTCTTCTAATTCTTTTCTATCTTTCTTTGCTTTACTTCCAAGATGTTCTTCAAAAAAATCAAAGTATCTCTTTACTGTTTCTGCCCATGTTTCTCGTCTATGTTTATCTTCTTGCCATCTAGCATATCTGCTTTGATGTATGAACTGTTGATAGGTTGTCGGTAACATTTATTTTAATTTCTCCTCTAATTCTTTCCATTCTCGTTTACTCATACCAAAGTCAATGTCCTCTGCATTTTTTACTCGGGTTATATAACTTGTTATGTTCTGTGTAAATCCAGATGATGACTGCATCTCTGGAAAAGTGTTAAATACATATTGTAATACATCTGCTTCCATTCTACTAAGTGATATACTATTTAGACTGTAATCTTCAAAGGCCTCTGCAGCTATTGGAATCTCTGGTTTGACCATTTCATACATTACTTTTGCATAATCTTGTATCTCTTGTTGAGCATGACTATCCATTCTCAGTCTACAAAAATGAAAAAAGTTGTGCAAGTCAATCTTCCAGTAACATTCTGTATAGTTCGATACTGGTAAAACTGTTCTTGCCAACTCTCTTGATAAACCACCATGAGGTGTATTGTTGCCAATTAAAAACTTATATGCTACATTAGCTTTATTAATAGCTCCGTATATTTTCTGCTTATAACTTTGTTTCCATGAATCAGAAAGTTCACCACCTCTCCCTTGTTTATTAGTTTGAGATTGTGGTTGAATATATTCCTCACTTGGTTCATAACATTCATCAGTCATTATAGAATATCTTCCAGAGTATTCATTAAGAGAAGCAGTTCTATGTCTAACCAACTGCCTCATAATAAAGATAGGAAGCTTGAGATGGAATTTAACTTCTACCATCTCAAGTGGTGAGGTATGTTTGTGTCTAACTAAATAACGAATAAGATTTCTATTGTCGGATGCAGTCCGAGTTCCTTTTCCATACGAAACTCGAGCTGCATCTGCAATTGAATTGTCATCACCCATTACATCAATGAGTCTTACAAACCCATGTTCATGCAACTTTCTCTCTTTTGTTTCCATTATTATCATCTCCAAATAATACTATCTTCATATCTTCAAAAGCTTTTTGTTTATATTGTGCTTCACTTGTTACTGCGTCTTGTTTTTTATCTCCATAATGGTTAATCATTTCATCTAAATAAAACTTTGTCTGCTGTTCTGATAAAAGCATCTTAACCTCCTAACATCTTCTCCATTGAGAGAGTTGAAAATCTGCTTGCAAACCTGAGTATGTATTATTGTCTATGACATTTACAATCTCCTCACTTGTCATTCCACCCATAACCATCTCATTAATATCTTTTTCTTTCACATCATCAGGCCAAATGCAAACACTATAACCATTTGCTATTACCTTCTTTAATGCATCTACTATCTGGACATTTCTCCTTTCGTTATCTAACACAATAATAGTATTGAGTTTAAGACCCTTAAAATTTAAACCAGCCGATGCTAAACAGTTTGGTAAAAACAAACTATCTAAGGGACCTTCAACACAATAAACCTTTTGCTTTATGTCAAGTCGTTCTTGACCGTAGATTAAATTGTCCACCCCTTTCATCTTTATTGTTATATACTTTGATTGTTCATTCGGATCAAAAGAACGACCCTGATAACCAATCACGTTATGCTGTTCATCAAAAAATGGTATCACCAATCGTGGTGCATCATGCTTCAATGATAGTGAGCTAAACTTATCTGGTAGGATAGAGTTTGTCCACTTCTTAAATTCTTTACATAAGTAGAGATATCTAAAATGTTTTTCTGGTATTAATCTCTTTTGTAAATATCTGTATGCTGGATGGCTCTGTGCAAGTCGTGAGATAGACTCCATGCCTTCCAAGACATTATTGAACTTAGGAACAAAATCAAACTTAGGTAATATTGTTTTAACATCTTTCTTACCCGCCTCCTCTTTATAATTTTCTGTTATATAATCTCTATGTAATGCTGGATTAATTTGTTCTAAAAACTTATTGAAGCTTGTACCAACATTACAGTTATGACATCTATAAAAATATTTATTCCGTTTCTCATAGATGAAACCACGACACTTGTTCTTATGCTTTTTGGAATCACCACATATAGGACATCTGAAATTCCAAAGATTTGTAGTCTTTTGTTTAAATCTTTCTAAAACTGTTGAACATAAATTAATATACTTCACATCAATATAGGTACTACTCATAAACATTTCTCTCCTTATAAAATCTCCCAAATGTTGTACTCAAAACATCTTTCCAATCT
>Ga0315316_10002359_pt1 | contig 13535 bp, 12 predicted proteins | sample M160m3416metaG_FD_203702 | JGI IMG/M metagenome (GOLD analysis project Ga0315316, IMG submission 203702) | Ammonia-oxidizing marine archaeal communities from Monterey Bay, California, United States - M1 60m 3416 | ecosystem: Environmental > Aquatic > Marine > Intertidal zone | place: USA...
ATCAGAATAATTAACCATATTATGCATAATTCTTCCATCGGTTGCAACTATTTTTGGTCTTTTTCCATGAATATCACGGATTGTCCTAATAGTACTCTTTATACTATTATTTATTTCTACATTCTCTAGTGCGCTATGTTTTGTTGAACTATTTTTAATATTTGGACTTTTTTCCCAGTAATCTAGAACATTCTGCCCCAACATTCTTTGTTCTTTGATTGGATGAGTAATGAAATATTTTTTAATTCCATAAGCTTTACATGACCTAGCAATATCTTGAATATCTAAATTTGTAAGAGATGTCTTTATAGTCTCCCCTTTTATATTTTGTATTGGATAGTGAACCAAGGCTAAATATGCATTAGACAGGGTCTGTTCTCTTTTAACTTTTTTAAGCGACTCTCTTTCGTGTAATTCGAGTTGCACATTTTCTAATAAATCTTCCCTTCTTTCTAAAGTTATGGCGAGAGAAGATAGACGATTAAACTCTTTTATTTTTTTATGGTTACCGGATATTAGTACTTTTGGAACTCTTTTATTGGATATTTTTTCTGGTCTTGTATATACAGGATGTTTCAATAAAGAATTATTTAGACTATCGTTTTCAACTGATATTTTATTTCCAACTACTCCTGGAATCATTCTCGATATAGAATCCATTAAAATTACTGCAGGGGTTTCGCCTCCTGATACAATATAGTCACCGATTGATACTTCAACATCTGCATATTTATCTAAAATTCTTTGATCAAACCCTTCATATCTGCCGCAGATAATTGATATATTCCCAAGCGTTGACAGTTCTTTGGCTAGTTCGTTATTGAGCTGCTTGCCTTTTGGAGTAAGAAAAATCATTTTTGTTTTTGGATTTCTTTTCTTGATAGTATTTATAGCTTTAGAAGCATTGTGGTATTTAATAACCATTCCTGGATCACCACCAAACTGTTTATCGTCGAGTCTTTCCGAGTCGTCTAGAAAATCTGAATAGGAGAAGAGATTGACTTTTATTTTATTATTTTTAATTCCCTTGGATAGGACTCCATATTTGAGGCTTGGCTTAATAATTTCTCTAAAAACACTAAGAATGTTGAATATCATAAGCTAGAAATTTCCTCAATATTTTTGACAACGATACTTTTTTCTTTCTTATTAACAGTGATTATGAATGCTTCGTTGATAGGTATGAGATAACTTTTTTCTAAGTAGCTTACTTCTAATAAAGATGTGATCTTTGATCCTAAAACCCTAGAAACTCTTCCATACTCTTTATTAGATTCTGATACAATGTTGAAATCTACAAAATCATAATCAGAATAATCTTTAATGTCCAAACTAGTGAAATTATTTATATCAGCCATAAAAGTATTTGCAAGTAAGTAGATATAATTTCTATTGCTCTACTATTTCTAGTACAGCTCGTCTTTTATCTTTTGCAGCAGCAGCACCCAAAAGAATCCTCATAGCCTTGGCAGTCTTTCCTTGTTTCCCTATTATTTTACCTAAATCTTCTTGGGCAACTTTCAACTCATATACTGTTGTAGTGTCTCCTGCTACTTCATGTATTTCAACTTCCTCTGGTTTGTCAACTAGAGAGCTGGCGATTGATTTGATTAATTCTGCAACTTTGTTCATTTTTAACCTCTATTCAGGATTATACAATACTTAGAATAAATAAGCTTATTTTTTTTAAATTCGCCTAAATTAGCGCAGTATTAGTCTTTATTCTCTGGCTCTTCAGCAGCAGCTTCAGGAGCTTTTTCTTCAGCAGCAGCTTCAGGAGCTTTTTCTTCAGCAGCAGCTTCAGGAGCTTTTTCTTCAGCAGCAGCTTCAGGAGCTTTTTCTTCAGCAGCAGCTTCAGGAGCTTTTTCTTCAGCAGCCTTTTTTGGTTTTCTTTTTGGCTTATTCTTTACAAGCTCGGCATACTTCTCAGGATCTGTTAACTGTTGAACCCTATTGCTTAATTGAGCTCCTTTTTTTACCCATTCATTTAGCTTGTCCATATTGATAGAAACCATTGATGGTTCTTGTAGCGGGTCATATGTACCTAATATCTCAAGGAATTTTCCATCTCTTGGTGATCTAGAATTTGTTGCTACCACTCTGTAAAAAGGTCTTTTCTTTCTTCCTAATCTTGCTAGTCTAATTTTTATCATAATTCCTCCGTCAGTTAATAATGATTAAAATTAATTAAAATTCAACATATTTTTAGATTTTTTTTTGAACTTCCCCATATTTTTAGACATCTTCCGCATCTGTAAAAATTTTTTTACTAGTGAATTAATATCTTGCACAGAGGTGCCACTACCCTTTGCAATTCTTCTTCTTCTACTTCCATCGAGTAGTGCATGATCATTTCTTTCTTTTTTTGTCATTGAGTCTATTATAGCAAGCGTTCTTTTTAGCTCTATATCTGCTTTCTTCAGGGCTTGCTCATCATTAGATAAATTACCCAAACCAGGAATCATTGATAAGGTGCTTTTTAATGAACCCATCTTGCTCATAGATTTTATTGCATCTTTAAAGTCATTAAAGTCGAATTCATTTCTCTTAAATTTATCTGTGAGTTTAGCAGCATCTTTTTCATCAATAACCCCAGAAGCTTTCTCTACCAATGAAACTACATCTCCCATGCCCAGTATTCTTGAGGCCATTCTGTCAGGATGAAAGACATCAATCATATCAAGTTTTTCTCCGAAGCCATAAAACTTTATTGGCTTGCCAGTTACATACTTTGCTGATAGAGCTGCTCCACCTCTAGCATCCCCATCAAGCTTGGTTAGAAGAATCCCTTGAATCTCTACTTCTTTGTCGAATTCCTTCGCTACATTTATAGCTTCTTGTCCTATCATTGAATCAATAACCAGCATGGTTTCGTGAACTTTTACTTTTTCCTTTATTGACTTTAATTCGCCTATCATGTCAGAATCTATTTGAAGCCTACCAGCAGTATCTATTATTAAAGTATCAAAGCCATTATTGTAGGCATGCTCATGAGCGTTCATACAAATTTCAACAACATTTTTGGAGTCATTATCAATAAACGGCACTTTGATTTGATCTGATAGAATCTTTAATTGTTCTATAGCAGCAGGCCTATAGATATCTGCCGAAACAAGACATGGATTTCTTTTCTCTTTTTCTTTTAAATATTTGGCAAGTTTTGCGGCAGTTGTAGTTTTACCTGAACCTTGTAGTCCAGCCATCATTATCACAGCAGGAGGTGATACTTTAATATTTAATGACTCCGTTTTGCTTCCCAAAAGAAGAACTAGCTCATCATTAAAAATTTTTATAAATTGTTCACTAGGTGATACGCTCTTGATTACTTCTTGCCCAAGCGCCTTCTCCTCTATTGAACTTATCAAAGTTTTAACAACTTTGTAGTTAACATCAGCTTCCAGGAGACTCATTCTAATTTCTTTTAAAGAATCCTGTATATTGTCATTACTTATGACATTGTTTCCTCTTAATTTTTTAAAGGACCCGCTTATCTTATCGGTAATCTTTTCGAACATAACATAATTATAGCATTAATTTTTAACATCTTTCTTAGTTGATTTTTTTTCTGGTGTGATCATCTCAAATTTAGGTTTGAACTTAGAATCTAAATATAGTCTGGCTTTAAAGAAAGGCTTTCTAGCATTCTTTCTTTTTGATTTAAATTGTAATATTGATGTTTTTTCGCCTTTGAATAATTTTTCTGCCTCATTTAAAGGGAGCGAGAACTTCTTTTTTTCTTCATCATCATCAGAATTTAGGTATGGTGAAAGAATTAATGTAGAAATTCTATTCTTACCATTTTTCCCAAAGTAATAAAATTTTTCATCATAGTAAATTTCTGAATTTACAAAATCAAAATGCCCTAAGCTTTTCTTTTCTTTTAAATCAACCTCTTTTTCTTGTCCCCAATCAAGTTCATATTTTCCAGTATTTTTCAATACAACATCTGCTTTATAAAAAGTTCCGAACCTGCTAAGAAATCCGTCAAGCTCAATTCTACCTTCTTCTCCGTTGTAAGATTCAATCAGCTGAATAGCCTCCTCTCTACTTACGGGCCTACCAGAAATAATCTTATTTATATTTGTTGAATCATCTGGCTTGTCAGTTGTATATCTATTAAACGTTTCCATTACAGGTAGTTTTGATATTGGACATACAATCCCTAAAGGTCTAATAAAAGTATCTGTATCAACATTAACAGATTTAGCTTTTTCTATTATCTCATCCCTAAGTTTGTCTGTTTCTGACATGAAATCTTCATATGAATATTTTTCTTTTTCCATCTCTTTAAGTTTTAGTTCCCATTCACCAGTAAGGTTAGCTTCGGTAAGTCTCTTGAGGTTAAGTATTGTTAGATCTTGAATAAGCTGTCTGCCTCTAATATGAGATGCAATACATTTTTTACCATTTTCTTCTTCGGTTCTAAATAAGTAACTTTCCCTTATTAAGTCTTCTATTGTATTTGCTCTAGTGGCTGGAGTGCCAATGCCCTTATTCTTCATCGCCATAGCGACTTCCTCATTACCTAGGTCATTTCCAGCAGTCTCCATAGCTCTCAATAAAGTGGCATCTGTATATCTAGATTTTGGCTTAGTAGCATTTTCATTTTTAATTATCTCTTTACAATGAGCTTCTTCATTTTCCTCGATGGAATTCAGAATCGTTTCAGTTGTATTACTTTCAAGCACTTCTTTCCAGCCTTTATCTATCAGTATCTTTCCTTTAGTTCTGAAACAAAAATCACCAACCTGGGTATCTCTTATGGTTTCTTGTGTTAATACTGGAGGGTAGAAAATTGATAGGAACCTTCTGACTATTAAATCGTATATTTTTGCTTCAGGTTCCGACAGTTTTCCACTGCTAGGTATTATATTTGTGGGAATTATTGCAAAGTGATCCGAAACCTTTTTTGAATCAAAAACTTTTTTATCTTTATTGTTAACTCTTTTGTTATTTAGAATATTTTCAGAATAAATAGAATATTGAGAATTTTTAAACTTACCAAGTGTCTCGAGTACTTGGTTCGGATAGTCGTCAGGCAACCTTCTTGAGTCTGTTCTTGGATAGGTGATATATCCTTCACCACTTCTAGGTTGATAAAGTCCTTGAGTGATTTGAAGAGTTTGTTGTGCTCGGAATCCAAATCTACTGTTCGCCTCTCTTTGTAGGCTTGTCAAATCAAAAAGTGCCTCTGAGTACTCTTTTCTCTCTTTTTTATCTTCAGTGATGTTGCCAGGCTTGCCTTGGCATGATGAAATTATAGAATTAACGATTTCCAAATCAAATATTCTGTCATTCTTTTTAACTCTTCTGTCTTCATCACTGAATTCTTTATTGTTAAATTTCGGATCATAATATGTGGCTTCATATTCTCCACTGCTAGTTTGAAATTTTGCCACAATTTGAAAGTAGTTTTGAGAAACAAAATTTTCAATTTCAATATCTCTAGCCACAACTAGCGCTAAAGTAGGAGTTTTAACTCTTCCCACAACCTGTTTATTGAACCCGACATTATATGCCTTACTTGACCAACCAGTTATTGCCCTTGTTCCATTCATTCCTATTACCCAATCAGCATGAGTTCTAGCGAGTGCTGAATCTTTAAGTCCCTTAAAAGCAGAATCTGGCTTAATGCTAGTAAACGCTTTAGAAATACCATCTTTGGTCATAGACTGAAGCCATAGTCTTTTTGATGGTTTTGTTATTTTAAGATAGCTAATAACCTGATGATAAATTAACTCACCTTCTCTCCCTGCATCGCATGCATTAATAATAGAATCTACATCCTCTCTTTTACTTAACTTTTTAATTAAATCAACTTTAGATTTAACTCTGGCTATCGGCTGTAGTTTCTCAGGTCGGTTTAACGGTAGTAAATCAAGGCTCCATTTTTGTTTAGGCTTTTCATATTCTACTATATGACCTTGTGCTGAGGTGATTATGAAATCGTCATTTTCGTAAAATTCAGCTTTTTTAGATTTCTTATTTATGGATAAAGCATCTGCAATTAAATTTGCAACGCTTGGCTTCTCTGCAATAACTAAAGATTTCATTGAACTCATAGAAACCCAAATTTATATAAATAAAAAAAATAAGTCAAATTTATTTTTTTTGATTTATAGCCTAAGTATCTCTAATTATTGATTAAATTATTTTTATTAAACCACTCAATAACTTTACTTAATATTTGGTCTCCATTAAGATATTTCATGTCCAATTCATTTACGGATTTTTTAGAGCTAGCTTGCGCACCCAACTTAATTGCTTTCAGTCCATCTATTGGGAGAGAGGGCCTCTTTCTTGAAAATAAACTAATAAACTCCGAGTAATAAGCTACAAGCAATAGAGCCAGGTTAGGCGTAACTTTATTGATTCTTTTTTTATGTGTAATATCACAAACTTTATCAAATACGTCACCAATTTTAATATTCTCTCCAACAACAACATATTTGGACCCCACCTTTAGATCGATAGATTTGATCATCATTTTCACTACATCATCAATGTATACCAATGGTATGTATGAATCTGGAAAAAACTTCGCTTTTACTTTTCCGTTTGCGATACCTAGAACTGTTTTACCAAAAGTCTTTGTATCTCCAGGCCCTGTTACAACACCAGGATTTAATGTAACAATCGGAAGACCATTTTTAAGATAATTTTCAGCCTCACGTTCAACCAGATATTTAGACTTACTATAATGGCTTTCGAAGTCTCCTTTATGAAGAGATTCTTCGTTGGCTATAATACCTTCCGCTTGTCTAATCGCCGCCACACTACTAATATGCACAACTCTTTTTAATGGAAATTTTTTTGCTTCTTCGAATAAATTTATAGTACCTTTGACATTTACATCGTAATAGGTTTTATTGTCGGGTAGCCACCATGAGGCTATATTTGCAAGATGAAATAAAATTTCTATATTATCAAAAATTCCAACTAATGATTTTTGATCTGTAATATCACCCAGGATACACTTGAAGCCTTTACTTTCTAGTTTATCAAAGTCTTGTTTTTTTCTTACAAGAACAGTGATATTATGGCCTATATCTTTAAGTCTATTAATTAAAAAAGGACCAATATATCCCGTAGCACCGGTTACTAAAATATTCAAAAAAAACCTTAAAGAATAATCTTCTTATCTTCCGTGATAATCTTGCCCTTTTCTTCGCCAGCTTTTTCTTGCGCCGCTTTTTGAGTTTCTAAAACTCTAGTTTCTATAAGTTTAAATAGCCTTTTTTGAAAATCCTCATCAAAAGCACAAACTCTTGGGACTATATATCCCATGGCCGCAACTTGAACAAAGAACTCTGCGTTTGCTTTAATAAAGTCTTCTGGAACATCGCCATAAGCCTGCTTTAACTGTCCGTAAATTGTTTCTTGTATTGCACTAACAATGTCGGCAATAGTATCAGCTCCTTCCTTAGGTTGTTGCTGTAGCCCTAAATTGAACGCATTAGCAATAGAACTTTGAATTGCTTGCATTGCCTCTTCTGGGCTTGGTTGTTTTTTTTCGTCTTTAATTTCTTCACTCATATTTTAAGCTCCTTATAATATCTGTTTTAATACATTATACTGATAAATAAGTTAAAAACTATGAGCAAAAAAATAGATGGCGGCTTTGCAATTGTTAAGACGCTAAAACAGTTAGGCATTAAGGATATATTCACACTCGCTGGAGGACATATTAATCCAATATATAATGCTTGCAAAGAAGAGGGTATAAGGCTTATTGATTGTCATCATGAGCAAGGTGCTTCTATGGCAGCTGATGCTTATGGAAGAGTTACAAAATCTCCAGGAGTTTGCTTGGTTACAGCTGGTCCTGGGCTTACTAATGTTGTTACTGGAATGTCGGGTGCTTTTTTGTCTAACTCTCCATGTATCTTCCTGTCTGGAAAGTCTGGCGTAGAAGAGCTTGATAGATTACCCCTTCAAGAAATTGATCAAGAGAATATGGTTAGACCTGTGACTAAATGGGCTAAGACTGTATACGATACAAAGAGATTGTCAGAATATACAGCGCAAGCTTATAAAATGTGCACCACGGGGAGACCGGGTCCCGTATATCTTGGCTTCCCTCATGAGGTTTTATATGATGAAGTTGATGCTTCACAGCTTGATAGTCCACAGATGGGAACCCCTAGCAATCCAGAAATAACAGACGAGGACTGTGAAAAGTTTAAAGAACTGCTAATTTCATCCTCGCGACCAGTTGTATTAACAGGAAGCGGCTCCTGGTATTCAGGAGCAGAAGACTCTCTTAGAGAGTTTGTTGAGAAAATTAAAGCCCCTATTTTTACTCTTAATTTTGGAAGGGGCGTAGTTTCAGATAATCATGAAAATTGTATGGGCCAGGCTTCACCTTCCGCTCTTAATGGTTTTAAAAAAGCTACCTCTGAAGCCGACTTGATTATACTACTGGGCGTTAGACTCAGTCTTTATATTGGGTGGGGAAGAACATTCAATCCTGAAGCAAAAGTAATCCAGGTTGATATTGAGGCTGAAGAAATAGGAAGAAATAGGCCAGCTGATCTTCCAATCCTATCGGATATTAGCAAGGCAATTGAAAAACTGAATCTAATTATCGGAGATAGTTTAGACTTTTCAAAATGGTTAACTATTTGCAGGCAATGGAAGGAAGAAGAGTGGTCTGAAGTTGAGAAGCTTAAATTAAATAATGAAAAACCTTTACATGTTTTAAGAGTGGTAAAGGCAATTGAAGATTATTTTGGTAACGAAGCTATGCTTTGTATAGATGGTGGAGATACTCAAGCATGGACTGATTCAACTTATAATGTTGATAAGCCTGGTATTTATGTAAAAGGCGGGCCTTTAGGTTGTATGGGCGTAGGGGTACCATTTGCTCTTGGAAGCAAAACTGCATTTCCTGATAGACAGGTTGTATTGATAACTGGAGATGGTGCTGTAGGAATGAACTTAATGGAATTTGAAACTGCAGTTAAGCACAATCTTCCATTTGTCTGTGTGGTCTGCAATGACCAGTCGTGGGGAATGACGAAGCATCAGCACTGGCTTACTTATGGCTCTGATAATACGCCTTCAGGACACGAACTTCCATTTATAAAGTTTCATGAAATAGTTAAGGCAATGGGCGGTTATGGTGAGCTTGTAGAAGACTCTAAAGATTTAATTCCAGCATTAGAAAGAGCCACAAAATCTGGATTACCTTCTTTAATCAATGTTGTCACTAATCCAAATGCTACAAGTGCGGCTACACATGCAATTACAGCAATGATGACAAGAACATAATTATTTCATGAATAAATTGGCGTTATCTATACTTTTTACATTATTTTTTCAGTTTAAATCCTTTTCAATTGACCAGGATGGTATAAATAAAACTATTAAATTGTGCCAAAGTAATGAAGGACAATTCAAAGCCAGCGGATTAAATAAGGATAAATATAATTCTTTTTGTTCATGCTATATAAAGGGTTTATTTGAAGATGGAGATAAACGTAAGGAGTACAAAAGTGTTAGAGATAATTGTTTGTCAACTTTGATATAATTTTCTATGATTTTGGACTTAATGAGTAGTTATTCCTTACTTGTTAGTACAGCCATGAATGCTTCTTGAGGTATCTCAACACTGCCAACATTTTTCATTCTTTTCTTTCCTTCTTTTTGTTTATCAAGAAGCTTTCTCTTTCTAGATACATCACCGCCATAACACTTGGCAGTAACATCCTTCCTTAAAGCTTTAACGGTTTCGCTAGCTATTATTTTTGATCCTATAGCAGCTTGGATTCTAACTTCAAACAATTGTCTTGGGATTATTTCTTTAAGTTGCTCAGTGATGTCACGACCACGATAGTATGAATTTGATCTATGAGTTATAAGTGAAAGGGCATCTACAATTTCACCGTTTATAAGTGTGTCAAGTTTAACAAGGTCAGACTCTACTAGATTTGTAGGTTCATAGTCCATAGAGCAGTAACCTTTAGTTATTGATTTAACTTTATTGTAGAAATCGTAAATCATTTCTGATAATGGAATTTCGTATTCTAGAATAAGCCTTTCCTCAGAAATAAAGTTTATATTTTTTTGAACACCTCTTCTTGATTCGCAAAGTTCCAACAAGCCACCAAGAAAACTTTTTGGAGAGTGAAGGCTAATTAAAACAAAAGGCTCTCTAATTTTATCAATTTCACTTAAGTTAGGTAAATTCTTGGGGTTATCTACTTTTACTATCTTCCCGTTTGTCTTATCAACTTCATATACAACTGTAGGAGATGTGGCGATTAGGGAGAGATTGAATTCTCTTTCTAATCTTTCTTTGATTATTTCCATATGCAGTAGACCCAAGAAGCCACACCTAAAACCAAAACCTAAAGCAGCGGAATTTTCTGCCTCATAATCAATTGAGGAATCATTTAAGCTTATCTTTTCTAATGCTTCTTTAAGCTGTTCATAAAAATTTGAATCTATAGGATAGAGGCCACAAAAAACCATAGGTTTAATATTCTTAAAGCCTTTTAAAGGATCTGTTGCAGGTTTTTCTGTAAGCGTAACAGTATCACCAACTTTTGCGTCACCAAGCTCCTTAATTGACGCAGTTATAAACCCAACTTCACCAGCACTCAATGTTTTAACTGCTTTTGACTTGGGATTAAAAATCCCTAAGTTTCTTGTCTCGTAGGATCTTTCTGTTGCCATCATCTTAATTTTTTCACCTACTTTAAGAGTTCCACTAAACACCCTCACTAGAAGAACAACTCCCAGGTATGTATCAAACCAACTATCAATTACAAGTGCTTTGAAATTATTGGAATTATCAATCTTTGGAGGTGGAACTTTATCTATAACCTCATCTATAATATTTAAAACTCCTTCACCAGTTTTTGCACTTACAAGAACTGCATTACTACAATCAACACCAATAGTATTCTCAATTTCTTCACATACTTTTTCAGGATCAGATGATGGAAGATCTATCTTGTTGATAACCGGTATTATTTCAAGACCCATATCAGCGGCTAAGAAAGCATGAGCTAATGTTTGAGCTTCTACACCCTGGGTTGCATCTACTACCAATAGGACTCCCTCACATGCCATAAGGCTTCTTGAGACCTCATAGCTGAAGTCTACATGGCCAGGCGTGTCTATTAAGTTGAAAACGAAGTCTTTGCCATCTTTAGCCTTATAATTAATTCTGACAGATTGTGACTTGATAGTGATACCCCTTTCTCTTTCGATATCCATGTTATCTAGAAATTGATTAGTCATATCTCTTTTTGTTACGGTATTTGTTAATTCTAGAATCCTATCAGCAAGTGTAGATTTGCCATGATCAATATGTGCGATAATGCTAAAGTTTCTAATATTTTCGTTCTTCATCTATCTTTGAGTATAAATCATTTAATATAATTTATTTAATAATAATCCCGTCGCAACTTTGGGATAGAAATAGGTTGATTTTTGGGGCATTTTATCGTTATTTAGAACAACCTTCATTATGTCCGATGGGACAAACTTTGGTAATATTAATCCAACCGACTTATCACTAATTGTAGACTTAGCATCTTTAAGGCTTTTGAAATGCCCAACACTTGAGTACGATTTTTTGTGCATATCTATTATCTTTTCTTGAACAGCATAAACACTCATAGAGTAGAAATCTTTTAAGTCAGCTTCTTTGATTTTACACTTAAGTGTCACATTATTCTTCTCATCAATATAGAAAAATTCATCGGTATTAAGTAAGTCTTCATTCATATCATCTGACCATTCCTGAGTCTCGAAATTTTCTAATACACTTTTTGATATCTCTTTAGAATTTTTAGTTTCATTCAGTATTCTATGTGTTGGATTAATAAGTAAGCCTTCTTGAACAGTTCCTGTTAAGTAAAACATTACATAGCTGGCCTCCTCATTTTTATTTTGTTTTGAATAATTCAAAGAGGTTTCGTATCTATGATGCCCATCAGCTATTAATATTTCTTTAGTTTCAAAAAAAGAAGAAATTTCAGAAAGAATATCAGAATTATCGATTTTCCAGATTTTATTTACTATCCCATCTGATGATTCAGCTTCAATTATTGGGTCGTTAGAATTTGTGAACTGACTAATAATCTTTTCAATTTTATTATCTGAATTATCATACACTCCAAAGATTGGGCTAATGTTTGTTCTGCATGAATTCATTAGTTTTAGTCTGTCTGCCTTTGGACCACTAAAAGTTTGTTCGTGGGGTAAAATTATTTTTTCATCAAAATCGCAAACTTTCACTCGAGCAACAATGCCTAGTCTTTCATAATCCTTCCCTTTGAAGGAGAATTTTTGATAGTATGGATAGATGCTTTCCTTTTCTTCTTCAATTAAGACCTGATTATTAATCCATTCATTTAGGAGTCTTGAAGCTTCCTCGTATTTTTTATCACCCTCAGTTTTATTTAAATCGATCTTGATAATATTATTTTCATCCATAGAGTAAAGCAGTTCTTGTTGTTCCTTGTTGATAACATCATATGGAGGGGCTATGACTTTGCTTATATCATTAATCTTTTTGTCGTTATATCTTATTCCCTTAAATCCTCTTACTTTTGCCATCATAAAACTCCTTTATTCTATTAGAGTCTAAATCACCCTTTCTGATGATTAAAAGCCCATTTTTTGTAGCTTTTACTATAGTTGAACCCAGCGACTCTTCTATGTCTCCATAATCTATAATTGAGTCAACTAAATTATGAAAGGTATTATATATTGTTTTAAATAAAAAAATATTTTTATTTCCACTTACATTGGCGCTGGTAGATATTATTGGGAAATTCCCAAAATTAAATAGTTTATCTACAAACTCATGAGATGAGATTCTGCAACAAATTTCATTGTTATCACTGATTATTTCTTTATTGATTAAAGATTCTTCTTTTGCTTGAAGCAAAATAGAAAAAGGACCTGGTGAAAATTCTGATATTAATCTCTCATCAATATCAGTTGGATTGCAATAGTTCTTGATCATATTCAGATCTTTAAATAGCAGAGTAAAGTTTTTTTCTTTTTCCCTTTTTTTAATTTCATATATTTTTTCTATCGCTTTCTTGTTATTGGCAAGACATCCGAGCCCATAAAGAGTTTCTGTTGGATAGCAAAAAACTCCCCCATCTTTTAGCAGGTTCATTATATCTTGATAATTTATATTTGATTTATTATAGAGCGACAATTTTATTTATTATGTTTCTCAGCAGCTTTCTTAACTTTATCTTTTAGGCTTTGTCTAAAGTTATTTAGTGAATCTTTAATTTCAGGATATTTGATTGCAAGAATGGAAGCAGCATAGATTCCAGCATTCCTTGCACCACCTTTTCCTATAGACATTGTAGCCACAGGGATACCTGGAGGCATTTGAACTATAGAAAGAAGTGAATCCATTCCATTAAGACAAGATGAGTCTATAGGTATACCAATTACAGGTAGGGTTGTATAGGAGGCTACTACTCCTGGAAGGTGCGCGGCCCAACCGGCAGCAGCTATAATTACTTCAACTCCTCTTTCTTCAACTGTGCTCATGT
>Ga0315316_10002362_pt1 | contig 13529 bp, 9 predicted proteins | sample M160m3416metaG_FD_203702 | JGI IMG/M metagenome (GOLD analysis project Ga0315316, IMG submission 203702) | Ammonia-oxidizing marine archaeal communities from Monterey Bay, California, United States - M1 60m 3416 | ecosystem: Environmental > Aquatic > Marine > Intertidal zone | place: USA...
GTACGCAAAACGATATACATTGGCGAATGCTTCAAAGAAGGCCTCCGGATGCCCGGAAGGCAGACGACACGCACCGGCACCAAGGCTGTTCATGAAAGGCGCATTTGGGTCGCGGGTGTACATCTGATGTGGTGAGCCGTTTCTGCGAACGATCATCACATTCGGCTCTTCCTGTCGCCATTGCAGCGCTCCGTTTGTTCCGTCCACTTCAATGAACAGATCGTTTTCACGTCCGTGTGAAATCTGACTGGCTGTCACCGTGCCCAGCGCACCATTTGTGTATCGCACAACCGCATGACCGTAATCATCCAGTTGCCTGCCTGGAGCGAAGATCTTCAGATTACAACTGATGTCCTCCGGAATGAGGCCGGTCATGTACCGGCCAAGGTTGAACGCATGCGTACCAATGTCGCCGAACGCTCCGGCAGCACCCGACTTTGCGGGGTCGGTTCGCCAGGCAGCCTGTTTCTGTTCTTCTTCCTCCAGTCGGGTTCGCAACCATCCCTGGATGTAGTTGGACCGAATAGCCTGTATATCTCCGAGCTCGCCGCTCAGAATCATTTCGCGTGCCTGGCGAACCAGAGGGTAACCTGTGTAATTGTGTGACACGGCAAACACCACACCGCTGGCTTCCACGGACTGCACAAGCTGTTCTGCCTGGGCCATATTAAAGGTCATAGGTTTGTCGCAGATGACATTGAAACCGGCTTCCACGGCTGCTTTGGCGATCTCAAAGTGGGTGTGATTTGGTGTCGCAATACTAACGAAGTCGATTCGCTGATCCGCCGGCAGCGCATTTTCGGCATCAAGCATCTTCTGCCACGACGTGTAAGCCCTGTCTTCGGCGATGTCGTAGGCGGGAGCAGATGCCTTCGCCCGTCCCGGATCCGAGGACAGTGCGCCGGCGACCAGTGCCGCCCGATTGTCCAATACAGCCGCCGTTGCATGCACGCGACCGATAAACGATCCCTGCCCGCCCCCCACCAGTGCCATACGAAGTTTGCGATTCAGCGAGCCGTTTGTTGTTTCCATCTTGCCAGATCCTTTTTCTTGCGTTATCTAGAATTTGTCTGTTCGTCCTGCGAGCTCAGGATCGTCACCGCATATTGCGGAAGTTTTGCATGACGGATGTCCGGGCGTCAGGAAATCAGACACTGTGCCGGCCTCCGGTTCCGGCGATTTATCCGGAAATATCATCGTGTCAGAGCGGTGCACGTACGGTATTGCCGACGTGGCCCGCCTCCGGCAGGTGGCAGAATACTGGTGACGGGACATCAAGGCAACCATGCCGTTTCTTCGTATTTGCGGAGCACAAAGATGACCGAGTCCAATCGGCAATTCTTCAGACTGAGCTATCCCCGGAGCGGCCGCCCCGGATTTATCTTAGATGGGAAGTCTTATGAGGTGGCGGAAGTGTCAGAGTATGGCCTGCGAGTCGCGTTGCCGTCGACAGAGGCCGACGAGTGGTCCATCGAAACGACTGTCTGTGGTCGGGTGTGCTTCTCGGACGGCGGGACATTCGATGTTGTCGGCGAAATTGTCCGGTTTGAGGATGTCGGGAACGAGCTTCACTGTGCCCTTCACCTTTCGGAAGGAATTCCTTACGCCCGAATCGTCGCTGAACAACGCTTCATGCTGCAGGTGTTCCCCGCCGCAAAGAAGCGAAAGTGAAGTAAGCCATGGCCTGATGATTCGTACCGTTCCGGCGCCTTGAATGTGACGCCAATCCAGCTCTGGATCTAACTGGCGTACAGTCACAACACTTCGTCGCCCCCACCCTGTGATTTCCCAGCCTTTGAAGGAAGCTTATGACCATTGCCCTCAGCCATTTTGCGGAGTCCCTCACTGCGGAGTCCGCATTTACCGTTTTGGCGATCGCAAAGCAGCTGAAAGCGTCTGGCAAGGATGTCGTTGAGCTTGAGATTGGAGACAGTCCGTTCAACAGCCCTGCGTCTGCACAGGCCGAAGGATTACGTGCGATCAAGGAGAACGTTTCGCATTATTGTCCGTCCCCGGGCTTGCCCCGTTTTCGCGATGCCGCCGCGACATTCTTGCGCACTGAGTTTGGTATTCCGGCTACCCCCAAAAACATCGCCGTCGGGCCGGGGGCGAAGATCTTTGAACAGTTTTTCTGTGAAAGTTTTCTGAATCCGGGTGACGGCGTCCTGGTTTTTAGCCCACACTTTCCAACATACCCACCCAATATCGCCCGTCGTGGCGCAAGAATGGTGCTGAAACCATTACGGCAGGAGCATGAGTTTCGTCCGCAGGCTGCGGATATCCAGGACTTCCTGAATGATGACCCCGCCCCTCGGGGTATTTTTCTGAATTCCCCCCACAATCCGACGGGCGGAGTCACTACCGAACAGGATCTACGTGATATTGCAGACTTGATTCGTGGCAGAGACATTGCCGTACTAAGCGACGAACCCTACTGCCATATGGTCTGGGGTGGACGGCATCACACGCTGGCCGCCCAACCGGGCATGTTAGAACAGTGTGTGGCGGCCTATACCTTCAGCAAGTCGTACAGCATGAGTGGCTGGCGTCTGGGGTTTTGCGTGTCGTCACCAAGGATCATTGAAGCGATTAGCCTGATGATCAACACGTCCATTTCATGTACTCCACCACTGGTTCAGTTGGCCGGAGTGGCCGCTTTAGAGGACGATTCTGCGGAGCGTGATGAAGTCATGTCGAAGTTTCGCAGCAAAGTGGAATTGTTGACGCAGGGTCTCAACCAGATTGAGGGATTCCATGCACTGAATCCGACAGGCACGTTCTACGTTTTTCCAAACGTCAGCGCCATCTGCAACCAACTGGGTATCACCAGCCATGGTCTTGCGCTATATTTGCTGCAGGGCGCAGACGATGAATTTGGTATTGCCTGTCTTGGGGGTGAGTGTTTTGGCGACGCGGGTGCTGGATTCCTGCGATTCAGCTGCGCCGAACCGAATGAGCGGCTGCAACAGGCACTCAATTTTCTGCCGGTCGCTCTGTCCCGCGGCGATCGAATTGCCAACTGGCTGAATGAGAATCCTGAAAGCCGACTGCAGTCGCCGTATTCGAAAGCCCCGCGAACTCCGGAAACAACATGAGCCCGAGGCTCACCTCAGTGGCGAAGTGTAGAAACGATCACGTCGTATTCGCCAAACCGATAGACTTCCGCGTTGGCAAACACCTCGATCATGCGGTTCTGATGCCAGTCGGTCAGTTTTGTTACCAGATGAATGCTGCCGCCGAAGGTAAGTGCATCGACAGCGGCCTGCAGGAACAGTTCGGAAATGCGAAAATCTGAATAATACGGAGGATTGCACAGGAACATGTCCCACGTCCCTGGGTTCGGAATGCGGCCATTGGCCGTCAACAATACCGAAATATTCGTGGCACCGTTCATGGCGGCGGTCTCTTCGGTCGCCTGGACGGCTCTGGCGTGACTGTCAACTGCCAGCACGTCGGCGTTTGGATATTCCAGCGCAGCTACAGTCGCAACTGCGCCGCATCCGCAACCCATTTCCACGATTCTGTCCGGGCACCTCGGCTTCCTTAAGGAGGACTTAGACTGCAAAAGACTCAGCGATCGGATCAACGCGCGGGCACCTGCATCGATCTTTCGGTGACTAAAAACGCCCGGACGACTGGCACAGCGAATCAGACGTGCGCTCCGGCCAGTTGAATCCGGCGTGTTTTTACGTGCCGGTGCTGCGTTTGTGGAGTCAGATGTGTCTTCGGGGCCGTGCATATTCGCTCGGAATGCGAACTCACAAGTAAAGTCTTTCACTTTCGCCGGGACGTTGCGTTTCCTGGCTACGTAACAAACACCCTGTTTGTCTCGGAAAACAGTGATTCGGCCGAACGTTGCCTGCAGGTGTTCATGCAGCCAGTGATCGCGTGCATTGTTGGTGGAGACGATGAGGCGACCATTCGGCTTCAGGCGAACAGCGATGGCCTGCAGCACGTCCCGAGTCAGTTCAGAAGACGCACGTGAGTCGGTCGGGAGAAGGACCGTGTCAAAAGCGCCCTGCGGCAGGTCCGGTGTGCAGAACAGTTCAATTTCAGCGGCATTGTCATCTGTCGTGTCTGTTTCGGAGAGTGAATCCACCAGCGACGTCAGAAAGAGGTGCTCAAAGGTGAAGATTTTCCAATGAACCCCGGAATGACGTTCCGTCAGATGCGTCGCCAGCCCGGTGCCTTTCAGCAAAACCAGCAATGCGTCGCCGCGCAGAATCTGATCTGAGTGTTCCAGGATGAGTCGGTCAGCGGCCCCTCGAGGCGTTGAACGTCTTGTTGTTCTGCGCCCCGGTGGTGTGCCCGAGCCTGTCGACGATTGCCGCCGGGGCCTGCGTTTTGACATAGGTCCGTGCTGCACTCTCAGTTCGAAGACGCCGCTGACGGCGGGATGCGTTCCGGGAAATAGACGTAGTTGTGCACAGCACAGGCGAGAGATATCCGGTTGAAATAGTAAGGCCACAGATGTGCGGCCCCAATGACTTCAGTAACGTCATAGTCGTTAACTTTCTGGCCCCATGCTCCCAGTTGTCGTCGATCACGGAATGTCAGACCGGTCAGGCCAAAGGGTTGTTTCGCGATCAGCGGCAGGCGGCACGAATAGATCCTCAGTGCCGGGTCTCGACGGTTCTGCAGATTCAGAAGGCATTGGGTGCTGCACAGTGCGCGTCCATAACGATGGGAAGGATTGAGCCAGTCATGGTCAATCGCCGATGCAGCAAAAACGGTGCGGATGTGGCGCCCTGCGGCCCGGGCATATGGATGACAGACGCCCTGCACACTGCCTCCGGCCAGCAGATGCAGAGCAGACGCGATCACTCGGGTGCCGTGACTGTGTCCCAGTAGACAGATTGGGCATTCCGGCGGAACGTGCTGAGTGAGTTCCGCCAGGTAATAGCCGTTTCGAGCTGCCCTTCGTCCCAGTTTGTTGACCTCCAGTTGCAGCATCGGTCCGAGAGGCGAATAGCTGGGCCACGTCAGATAGATCATCTGCATGCGTCGCCCCATTGATCCGCGGCGGAGCCAGTGCCATGTCGAAATTGATTCGCGACATGCACTCGCCCAGTCGACAAAGCTGCCATGAACCATTATGCACACGGGAATTCCGGGTTCCAGTCCTGCACATAGTTCGGCGATCCTGGACGGCCGATAGCCGACACATTGTTCGTAGCGCAGAACCGCGGGACAGAACCGAGGACGCGCGTGATCAAAGGACTGAGGTGAATCGTGGGTGCTGACAATCCAGAAACCACTGTCACTCAGCGGCGCATCAGTAACCGCGACGTTCACCGACGCCTGTGCTGCCTCAGCGCCGGACAGTTCCTCGCCTCGCGTCACAGAAGCGACACAGGACAGAAGAGCGACCGCCAGGACACGAGGGCCAGCTCCACGGAGGTTCGCTTCAAGTAATTCGCGTAGCATCATTTGAAGGCCGGTTATTCGTAAACGGTCTCCTCCGTGAAACGTGCGAAATTATTACCTCATGCAGCCACACAGATTGAAAATTCCTTATGGCTTCGGTCTGACGCGCAATCCGTGCGTATGCCGCTGTACGATAGGTGTTGTATGCCTGCATCTATCGACCAAATCTCCAAACGGCATTGGCGGAATGCCCCCACAGGACACGTGTACCGGTTTTGACGACATGCAGAGTGAATCGGATCGGAGGTGATCTGCTGACGACAGCGGCCGTAATGCCAATGTGACATCGAACAACGCACCGGTTTCACTCACTTACAGACTGTGTGTTGCACATCGGCTTGCAAGGATGGCCCGGCCTTTCAAGAATAACGTTCTGCACGGGATGAGTCCTCAGGCCTATCTTGTCGATAGCTGCTCCGACTGCCTAGGAGCAGCTTTATCATCGAACGATTCGGGACGTAAGCGATACACTGCAATTGAGACAATTTCAGAAGATTCCGTCGCTTACGCGCCGGATCACCAGAGCTTTTGAGACGACCTGTGGTACATGGACAATGTGCGGCTGCGTATGGCCGCGGTTCCTGCATGAACATTCAACGTAAAGAGGTGTGATACGTGAATCTGCTCTTACGAATCGGACAGGTCTCAGCGGGCCTGACAGTCTGCATGGTGCTGGCTGCCAGGGGCAGCGATGCTTCTGTTGACAGTAATCCGCTGGCTCAGTTCTACGGCTTCACGGATGTTGAGATATTCAAACTGGACGGTCGCGCGTTCAACCTGGTATCCGGTGACTTCGATGCCGATGGACGCACGGATATTCTGGCGGTGGACAATCGCGCCAGTTGTCTGAGATTGTTCAGTCAGCGGGCGGACCACGTGGAGCCTCAGGTGCCCTCAGGTCGCTACGTCAACGATGTCAAGTCCGACTGGCGTTTCGACGTCCGACAGATCCCGGTGGATAAGGAAATCGCGGGACTCGTGGCCGCTGACTTTGACAACGACGGCAGACCGGACGTCGCCTATGTGGGGACACCGGATCGGCTGGTGCTGCGGTACCAGCCGGACAAGGGCAAGATCGACTGGAATCGCCGCTGGTCTGTTCGACTGCCCGAACTCGCTCCGGCGTCGTGGATGATCTCATCTGGTGACCTGAACGGTGATGACCTGACAGATGTGGCTGTTCTGGGGAAGGAGGTTACCTATGTGCTGTATCAGATGGATGACGGAACTATGGGAACACCGTCCCGGCTTATTAACACTTCATCGCAGTTGTCATTATTGCAGGTCGCCGACATCGACGGAGATGGTCGCGACGATCTCAGCTATCAGGCAACCGAAGGCTCAGAACGTGGACTATGCGCTCGGATCCAGACTGAGGACGGCAGACTTGGGCCGGAAGTGCGATTTGATCTGAGTCAGCCCCGATCCGTCACACTGTACGATGTCGATCAGTTGCCCGGCAAAGAAATTCTCACGATCGACAGTCGCACCGGAAGAGTGGTTGTGTCGAAGATCCGAAAGTCCGTTAAACATGAATCGGGGCTTCCAACACGACTTGTTCAGTACGGGATTGGTCAACCGGCGTCCAGTCGGGGCCGGGCAATCGCCGTTGGGGATGTGGATGGTGATGGGTTGCAGGACGTTGTTGTTGCAGATCCGGAGAATGCACAGGTGTTGTTATACCGACAGAACGGTGTAGACGGTCTCGACACCGCGGAAACGTACCCTGCTCTGCTCGGCGCAGAAGACATATGCGTGGTGGACACAGATGGTGACGGGCGTGCAGAAGTCATTCAGATGAGTGACAAAGAGGCAGCCATTGCTGTGAGCCGCTTCAAAGACGGCCGGCTATCATTTCCCACGACCGTCGCCAAGCCACCGGAGGGTCACAAACTGGCGGCTATCCAGGTACTGGGTAAGGGGGACGATGTTCAGCTGGCGGCCTGTATCACAACCGGATCAGGCAGTTCCTCGAGCGTGCAGATGCAGTTTTATAAGGTTTCGGGCGATACATCGTGGGACAAAATCGGGGAAGCAGTCGATCTGGAGTCATCTGCCGTCGGCACGCGCGGCGTTTCGCTGATGGCGATCGACTCAGCGCCGGATTCATCAGACAAAGTGCTTGTGGTTCCCCGGGGGGCAGGGAACGAGGGTATTACGCTGCTGCACCGCGCTCAGGGCGAGCATACATTTCACAGGAACGCTCCGCTCAATCTGGGTACCACATCGGCGGGGGAGCTATTTCAGAAGAATGGCCACCTGTATGTGGCGCGGGAAGCCTTTGCACGAACGATGAAGTTCGATGGGACATCATGGGCCGTTGTGGATCAGTTCAACGCAGGTGAATCCAAAGCACGAATCGCGGGTGTAGCCGTGCTGAATCTTGATAATCGTGACGAAGACGAGGTTGTGCTGGTCGATACAGGCGTGAAAAAACTGCGAATTCTCAGAATGATGGATGGTCTGTTCCGACCGTGGCGGGAAGTTGAACTGGGGTCTCTGCGTTATGTCGGATGTTTCGTGGCGGATCTGAATGGCGACGGAACAGAGGACCTTCTGCTGCACGGTGCCAAGCAATTTGCGGTGTTGTACTCGGGACAGAACGGAACGGAACTGGCCGAGTTGGCTTCTTTTGAATCAGAACGCGAGAATGCCTACCCGGCGGACATCATCGCCGGCGATGTGAACGGAGACGACGCTGTCGACCTGACGATCATTGACACCAGCATTGATGGACTTGAGGTGCTGCGATATGACTCAGACAAGGGGTTACGGTCGGCCACGAATTTTCGGATCTTTGAAGAAAAACGCTTGGTGTCCAAGTCCACGTCACGCGGAACTGAGCCACGCGAGGGACTGGTGGCGGACGTCACAGGAGATGGACGCCAGGACCTGATTGTCTTGTGTCATGACCGGCTGATCCTGTACCCTCAGGATCCGGGAACGGAGTCTGCAGACTAGCCTGTCACCGCAAACGGCAGAAGGTCCGTCGTTACAAAGCAGCCCAGGTTCTGCAGCAACGTCGTCGGAACGACGGGGACACGGGACTGCCTCAGATTTGGTTCTTCCCTGAGGAGTCAGCCAGGCTCTGATTGGTGTCGCCGGTCACTTGATCAGGCGCGGGAGCTGATAACTGCCTCTGTCGATATCTGAACAGGCGTTCTCAATAATTCGCTGCCAGTCGGCAATATGAAAGAAACAAGAGCCATGAAAGATCCTCGAATCACGCATCTCGCCGAAACACTGATCGACCACAGTTGTCAGCTTCGCCGCGGCGACAAGATTATAATCGAAGCCTTTGACCTGCCGGAAACAGCATTGGTCTGTGACCTTGTTGACACTGCCTATGCCCGCGGCGCGACACCCTTTGTCATCTGGAAAGACAATACCATCCTGCGGAGTCTTTATCGGGGGGCCGACGTGGACACCATGCAATGGGCCGGAACTGTGGAGAAAGGTGCGATGGAAGCTGCAGACGCCTACATTGGAATTCGCGGATCCGCCAATTCCGATGAATTTTCGGACGTACCGCCCGCAAAGATGGAACTGTTCACCGAACACTGGTGGAGCCCCGTGCATACTGACATTCGTGTCCGGCAGACACGCTGGGTCGTCCTGCGATACCCAACGTCGTCGATGGCTCAGGCGGCCAGGCAAAGCACGCCACAGTTCGAAGAATTCTTTTTCGACGTGTGCACGGCTGACTATGCGAAAATGGCAGAAGACCTGAAGCCTCTGGTGGCCCGCATGGAGGCCGCCGATCAGGTTCATATCACGGCACCCGGAACGGACCTGAGATTTTCGATAAAAGACATTCCCGTCATTCCGTGTGCGGGAGAATCCAATATTCCTGATGGCGAATGCTTTACGGCGCCGGTCTTAGACAGTGTTCACGGAACGATACGATTCAACACGCTGTCACGATACCAGGGCGTTGTCTTTGACGGAATTGAGTTTGAGTTGCAGAACGGCCGAATTGAAAAGGCCACCTGTGCCAACGAACCGGAACGACTTAATCGTATTCTCGATTCGGATGACGGGGCTCGTTTTATTGGGGAATGGTCCTTCGGAACCAACAATCGCATTCTTCATCCGATGCTCGACACGCTGTTTGACGAAAAGATCGGCGGGTCGTTCCATTTCACGCCGGGCAATGCGTATGACGAAGCGGACAATGGAAATCGCAGCAAGGTCCACTGGGACCTGGTCCTGATTCAGCGTGCCGATTACGGAGGTGGCGAGATTTCGTTCGACGGAAACGTGATTCGTAAAGACGGATTCTTCGTCCCCGAGGATCTGGCGCCATTGAACGACGGTCTGCCGACTTCTGCCGGCTAGACCTTGGGTTGCTCAATGTGGCCCAGCGCAGCAAGTGCCTCATCTCGGCGTTGCAGCGCCGATTCCACTGCCATGATCGAATCGGCAGCCATGCCGCGTGTGCCTGCAGCCGCCGTCTGAACGATCTGGTCGGGGCGACGGGCACCAACGATGGCGGCAGTTACCTCCGGTTGTCGCAGGACCCATGCAATCGACAGTTCTGGCAGTGTCCAGCCGAGACCTTCTGAGACGGCAGCCAGTTCTTTCACAAATGCAAGATTGACTTCCAGTTGCGGTGACTGGAATCGGGGGTCCCTGGTCCGATGATCCTTCGCTGGCAGTGCCGCAACACGTTCGGCGGTGAAGGTCCCCGTCAGCAGCCCCTTCCCCATTGGACTATAGCACAGGACTCCAATATTTTCGTGACCGCAAAACGGAAGAAGCTCCGGTTCAATATTACGTGCGATCATGCTGTAGGCCGGTTGCAACGATGTAATGGGATGAATCGCCTGCAGTCTCTGCATCTGAGCCACACTGTGATTGGACACCCCGATATGCTGAACCTTCCCCTGTGCCTTCAGATCAACCAGAGTGTGCCAACCCTCTTCGATCTGGTCATCCGGTTCCGGCCAGTGCATCTGATACAAATCGATACAGTCGATGTTAAGCCGTTGCAGACTGGCCTCACATTCGGCAATAATGCTGTCCCGCAGCAGGCATTTACCGATGTCTCCGCGGCCGATGTTAGTGCGACCACATTTCGTCGCGATAATCGGCCGAGAATCAGCCGGAATCAGTCTGAGCGCTTTGCCGACCATCTGTTCGCTGCGACCGAGACCGTAGATTGCGGCTGTATCAATCCAGTTGACTCCGACTTCAACGGACTTGACGATAGTCTCGATGGCTTCGGATTCGTCCTGGTCACCCCAGCCGAACTTCCAGTTTCCGCCCCCAATCGCCCAGGTACCCAGGCCGATCACACTGATCTTTAGCTCACTGTTTCCAAGTGCTCTGAACTGCATACTTTGGTTCTCCAGACATGACGTTGGCGTGACAGCGACGGTCAGCCCTGCAATGTCCACAATCCGTCAGCTCGATTCACGGTCTTTCAGTAGTGCAACCACGTGCTGCTCACGCTCGGCCCGAGCGAGGGAAGGACGGTACAGCGTCCCGACAGGTTTCCGTACCCTTTGGAACGATCGGACACCGGCCAGCAGGGAAACGGCCAGCGACACGACCCATCCTGCAATGAGTAATGCGGTAATTATGAAGTAGTTCGTGTCACGCGGAAAGGGCTGCATGTCATACACAACCGTAACTACCAGGGCCATCACTGTCAGCAGAATCGCCACGACCCGTAAGCTGATACTGCCACTGAGACAGCCCACCAGAGCATGCTGCGTCGATGGCAGCGGTGGGCGGTCCTGTTCGTCGACTGATTCGGCAACCGTATACGGGTTCACCGAATATTCCGACGACCCGGCCTTTGGTTCGTTACTCAGTATCTTAGGCTATTCCAGTTGTCCGGACGCATCATCTGCAATACTCAATGCCGCAGAAGTCTCTGGAAATCGGCGTTTTAGTTCTGACGTCAGCTGCTCTGCTGCCTTCCGCCGTCCGGCCATGTTCAGGCAGTAAATACCCTCTCGCAGTGATTGAGCCGCCAGAGCTTCGTCGTCAGGAATCATCAGGGGCCCCCACAAAAATGCCAACGCCGCTCGATCGTGGTCAGGCATCTGTAACAGGCACCGTCCGATAGTGAATTGCGGACCATGTCTGGCGGCCACTGGCAGGTGACGAATGCGGTCGTTCCAGACGTTTAGGATTGGCGTCGGAGTAAGTGGATGCTCCAGCAGGTGCATGCGCCACAGCTGTATTTCAGCCAGGTCGCTGACTCGCTTCAGGCCACTGAATCGCCGCAATCGCTCCAGGACAGATCTTGCCCGAACCCGATGTACAGGATCGTGCAGGACAGCTGAGGCTGCCGCCAACTGCTCCACCAGTGAATCACTGTCCAGACCATCCGGGATCTCCGGAAGTCGCTCCCGGGTCGGCAATCGTGAATCCCAAACCAGCGGCAGAGATGACACGTGTCGAGTTCTGCGATCCTTCGAAAAGATCTGGTTGATGCGTTCAACAGCCTGCATTCGTTCTCCCCCCCGCACAGCGGTCTTTGCGGCTGTGGCCTGCAGTTCATTCCACGCCCAGGATCGTACTTCCCCTTTGAGGGCTCGGTCGAAGTACTCCAGAGCGCGTCGTGCCTGTCCGTTCTGCGCATGCTGCAGACCTTTCTCAAAATCGTCACTTCTTGAAAAAGAAAGTTCAACGATATCCGTAACTCTGTAGAACTCAACGCTGCCGCGTCCGCCCCGCCGAAGAGTCAGCGATTCGCCCGAAATATCTTCAATCCTACCGGAAATCCGACGTGTCTGTTCGCTGGAAGTGTGAAGGATCGTGATCGTGTCAGTGCCGGTAAGCGGCAACCTTGTCTCGATGTCCTGAGCAGCTGTTTGTGTCGCCCACAGCAACACAAACGTAAGTGTGAAGTGCACCAGAGCTGATCGTGGAATGAAGATGTTTCGGTCGGAAATCCGAGCAGTACCGGACGTCCAGATCGGAGACGTATTACATTTGGACCACTCAGCGGCAGCCAACAGATGTTTTCGCGTCTCCGCATTTTTGTAACCTGCAGATCGTTGCGGTACGCTTACGCCACATCCGCCCGGGGGCAGTGGCCAATCTGCAAAGCAGAAGTCAGAAGTTAAGGAAGCGTCGTACACGTCCACGTTTCCGATCGAACAAGAGTGTTGTCTGAATGTCTGACAACCTGAATACTCCACTGTGCGACGCCAAACGGCAATTCGTCGCAGTACATCACATCACAGCGATGCCAGCAACGACCATGTTCCGGATCGTCGAAGGCGACACGTGACGCGCCCCGTTCGCATCGGAGAGCCCATTTCTCACCCGACAGTCGATTGTATCTGAGGTATCTCGGACTCGCCGCGTTGTACGGCCTGGGACTCGGAAGTCCCCTTAATAATCGCACGATTTGCGTTGCGGGCGTTGCCAGGGATTTCGAGGAGTGCTGCATGAATTCCTCTGCATCCGCAGGCAAAGGCAGTTGCCATTCTTTCAGCCAGAAGGAAATGTCTTTCCCGGCGGCTTTCACCTGTGACAGAATGACAAGATTGTGAGTGGCTCTGGCTTCTTCGGCGTCACGACCCCCATCAGTGGCGGCTCCGGTCTGTCCGTCTGTCAGTGATAGAATTACGGCGGGCTGGTCATCGAAATTGACGCGATAAATTACCTTTAGAGAAATTCGGCGCGCGCCGCTCCTCCATTCTGACGTGTCGTCGGCGTCTGCGGCAATGATTCCCACGACGGAATATCGAGGCGGGTCGAATGCCGCAACGGTCGTGCTGTAGTCGATCCAGCCGGCTTGTTGCATCTGCGTGTAGATCCAGCAGGGCTGCCAGGGTGTGGTCAGCGAATACAGTGGCGAATAGATGGAAGGAACCAGCAATGCCACGCACATCAGTAATCCTGACGTTCGTTTGCCGTATCGTTGCAGAGCCGGAATCATTCCATACCACCAAAACGGAGTCAGCCACAGCATCCACCGCAATGCTGAAGAGTTCCCGCCGTAGTTGTAGTTCTGTGTACGTGACAGATAAAAGCTCAGAATCAGGAACGATAGTCCGGCACCCAGCCACCAGACAGTACGAAAGACGCTTTTGCGTTCCGACCATAGCCCTGTCAGCCACCCGATACCGGTCAGAAGA
>Ga0315316_10002365_pt1 | contig 13524 bp, 9 predicted proteins | sample M160m3416metaG_FD_203702 | JGI IMG/M metagenome (GOLD analysis project Ga0315316, IMG submission 203702) | Ammonia-oxidizing marine archaeal communities from Monterey Bay, California, United States - M1 60m 3416 | ecosystem: Environmental > Aquatic > Marine > Intertidal zone | place: USA...
TGCCGCTGGCACCGTTGGGACCCGTGGCCTGCCAGCCGTGCAGAGGCACCGTGCGGTCGTGGTTGTCGTTGGTGTCATCACTCTGGGTGAAGACATTGGCAAGGAAGAGGTAATTGCCCGCCTCCTTGACGCCGACCCTGCTGTCACCAATGGCGTGGCTGAACTGAGAAGGAACTGCAATCTGGTCGGCAAAGGTCACCGGGCCGGGAGCCGGCATATCGTTGATCTCCTGGTTGGTGGCATCGCCAAGGGCCAAAAACGCCGCCGTGTCGGGCAGTTTGACAATGTTGATGGCACTCTGGCCCTGACGGACCGTGGCAACACTGCCGTTTTCCTTGCGCACCTGGACGCGCAGCACCTGGCCGGCAGCGGCCCTGACCACCATGCCGTGGCTGGCCACACCCTCGTTGCTGTCCTCGTTGCCGCGGATCATGGTGGTGGTCACCGAGCCTGCCACCTCGGCCCCGTCAAGGGTCAGGCGCTGCTGGTAGTTGGTGCGCGTGTTGTTGGTGGCCTTGCGCAGGCCGGTATTGGCCAACACCAGGTAGAGGCCGCCCTCGTTGAGGGTCACGGCACCGTCTGGTTGTTGATTCAAGGTGAAGGCTGTGCCCAGCGTGTTGGGCGAGGCATTCAGGTCATAGGTAACCACGTGCCAGCTGGCATTGTTGGGCAGGGGCTTGTCGGCACCAAGCCCGATATTCAGGTAAGCCCAGCCATCATCCAGCTTGAAGAACTGGATCGCCGTCGAGCCGGCAACATTGTTGTTGGCCCCTCCACCGGAGGGCAGGTTGCGCGACGGAAGGAGCGTGGCTTGGGTGTTGGTGTCACTGCGTCGGGAATTGAGCGTGAGCACCGCGTCATCGGCAAGCGCATTGATAATGGCTCCACCGGAGAGCACTGCCTCGTTGGCGTTGCCGGTGCGGCGGATATATCCTTGTGAACGCCCAGCAGCCATCTCGCTGCCACCAAGAGTAATCCATGTCTGGATCTCGGCGCGGTTGTTTCCGGCCATGGCAATAAAACGCGTGTTGTAGAGCATCAGGTGACGCCCGGAACTCACCGCAATCTCGGTTGCATTCGCCCCACTCGGATTGAGCCGATATGTTGCATCGGCAAGCTGCTCGGTATCAAAGTCATGAACCAGCGTCGGACCGTAGGCACCAACGGCTGTGGCCCGGGTCAGCGTCTCGCCACCCTCCGCTTCAATATAAATGGCCGCATCACCAACGGTGCCTCCGGGAGTCACCTGCGCGAGCGCGGGAGCTGCCGAAAGGGCAAAAAGCCCAAGGATGCTGATTATTTTTGCGAATATGCCGGTTTTTTGGATGTCGTTTTTCATCGTTTTTAAAAAAGAATGGATTTTGCCCGAGGTGTTAACGCGCCAGATGGCGATTATTTTCCCAATAACCTAACTCACTGTTAATGAGTTAGGTTAAAAAATGTCCGGCCTGAGCCGAAGCGGAGTGAGGTGAAGTGAGGTTTGATGTGGAGTTTAAAGGCGATTGAGCAATGTCTTTGTTAACAATCTTATCACATATAAGAGCAAAATTTGCGCTTTTGGTCAAGCCGATTCTGAGGCCCCCTGCTGCCGGCAAACAGGCGCGCAGCCCGGTGCAGGTCAACGCTTAATCCCCTTGCGGGGGCCCTGCCGCGGCAGGCATTGCCCGCACCCAGCCCTCAGTGACCATGCCAGTGACTTCAATGCCGGCCCCTCCCTTTGTCTTGTCGCTGTGACGCAATAGCTTAACAATCAACGGATTGTCGATATTCCCTGCCAGGCAGGCCATGACCCGGTCATGGAGCTCTGTATCCCGCAGCACATAGGCTTCAAAATCCCTTCCGTCGTGCCCCTTGTCCTGAAAAACCACACAGCCGTAGCGTATCTCCGGGAAGCGCTTGCTGGTGCGATACTTGGCGGGCAGGCGACCCACCAGGCGAAACTCATGCTCGGCCCCTGCCTGGCCTGCTGGGTCGAGAAAATCCGCAACCGGCACCGGATTGTAGCAAACCCAGTGACCCCAGTCGACCTTTGCCTCACCCCCGGCCCATTCCAGCATGATGTCGCGCTGCTCTCCGCCTGCAAAGGTCAGAAGCACCCTGAGTAGGGAATTTTCTAGGGGACTTAAGAACATCGAGTCGGAAGGAAGCCGGGCCCGGACAATCGTGTTTCTCGGGGGGGCAGTGCCACGATAGTAGTCCTCAACAATGCCGCCGAGTTGATCCGCATGGCGGATCACGCCCTTGATACTCGACAGGTCCCCGGACTCGCAAAAATTCTTCAGGACCGCCGTCAGTTTCGCCTCGTAATCCGGCGCATCAGTGGCAACCGCCACGGTTTTGGGGGACTCCGGAACCGGTGTCCCCATTTTTTGCGAGCGGAAAAACAAATAAGCCGCAAAACATATCATGACGCTCACCAGAACCAGCGGCAGGGTGGTCACTTGCCGCCCTCTCTCCGTGACGGGTTGCTCGGATTCCCAGGGGGTGTGTGTGTTTCGCTGAAGCTGAACCTTTTCCGCCTCGGAGATAAAGTTTTTTGCCTTGAAAGCGATGGGCTTCGAGGCGCGGGAGGTCGCCTTGCGCGGTTGATAAGGCGACCCGGCAGCACGCGAAGCTTGGCCCTCGCCCTTCTCACCCTCGGCGCCCTTCTCTTCGGGTTCAGGATTCACAGCCTGCAACGATGCCACGTCCCTTCGCGCAGCGCAACACCACGCTCATCATGCTCCAGGGCAAGGACCTGCTGCCCGCTAGGCACGGAGCCCATCGGGTTCACCCCCTGAGGCAAAGAACAACTCCATGCGCCCGCGCAGGTCGTCATAGAATGTATCGGCCATCTCATCGAGCATCATCGAGTGCTTGCCACCCTCGGCACCCTTCTCGGCAAGCCTCAACCTCTCCGCGCTCATGCGCTCCTCGAAGGAATGCTCGAGTTCCATGAGGTTCTCGAGAAACTCCTTGGCCGCCCGGGACCGGTCGACTCCCTCGATCAATGCGTTTTCAAGCGGCTTGTTGTTTTTCGTCGCCAGCAGGAGCCCGCCATCCTCAAGGCCCTCCATGTAGGTATCGTAACTGTTCAGGAATGCCTCGCGCTCCTTGTCAAAGCGCACCTCATCACAATCGACCAAGCTGTCGTAGGGCCCGGGCTTGGTAAAGAACTTCACGATCAGGGGAATCGTGTCCACCAGCATGAAGAGCCCGGCAAGGATGCCGTAGGCCATCAGCGCAAAGCGCCCACCGGACTCGCCTGCACCGAACAGGCTGTGCAGAGCAAGGGTCTGGGTGAGAATATCCCTGCGCGGCTCGGCGTTGATCGCGTCAATGCGCAAGCGCTCATCAGCGGCCAGACCGGCAAGCTCACCCTGCAGGCGCTTAAGCTCCTCGGTGCGGGCGGATACCTGCTCATCGATGCCCTCACGCACCGCCTTCTGCTGCTCGACAAAGAGGTCAATCTGGCGCTCCTGCACCTTGTGCTTCAGGGCAGCGACACGATTCTTTTCAATCTTATCGGCCTGGGCCTGGACGGAAGCCGCGGCAAGGAACTCGCCGGTTACCGTTTCCTCAACGGAAGCAACCATGCCGCGCAGCTGGCCAACCTCGGAGGTCATCGCCTTGAGCTGGCCGCTGATGCGGCTCGTCTCCGCACGACGCCACTCGAGCTGGTCATCACGGATGCTCTTGGCGCGCGGCCCCAGGCCAACAATACCGCTGCGCTGCCCGTTGACCTCCCTCTCAAACTCACGCTGCCAGAAATCCAGCTCTCCCTGCAGTTTCTGGTAAGTCGTCTGCAGGGCCTCGCTCTCCTTGCCGACAGCGGCAATGCGCGCCACCTGACTCGCGGTGGCAGCATCGACCTTCTTGCCCAGGGCTTCACGGGCCTCGGCATCAAGACCGTCAGCAGGCTCTTTGCCGCCCGCCTTATCATCCTCAACGATGAAGTTTGCCTCGTATGTCCGGTCGCGGCGCACACGCAGGGCCTCGATCTGGTTCTCAACCTCCGTGAGCTTGGCCTCGACACCTCCCTTGTTTTTGGAAAAATCATCGCGCACTGAGGCGATTTCCGCCTCCCGCTCCGTTTCAACCACCGAGCTGACGGTATCCTTGAACAGCAACAGCGTCAGCGGGTGGGAAATGGTCAGTCCCATAAGGACCGCCACCACGACACGCAAAGCGAATTGGGAAAGTTTGCGCAGGAAGGGTTGATAGGAGCGGTAGGTTGCCAGAAGTGCCCGGTCAATGGTGAGGATGATGAATCCCCAGACCAGGGCAACGGGCACGATCACCCGCGGGTCAGAGGTCAGCGTTGCCATCGCGTAGGAGCTTGCAAGGATGGCGAAAGCTGTCGGCACCAGCACCGTCGCCCCAAAGGCGACATACTTGCGCTGCTCCCACTCCGGGCATTTTTCCAGGGCATCGGTCGAGGCGCCGGAGAGCCAGAAAAAAGTCCGGCGGACTAAACGTTGAAACTTATTCGGTTCAGACATGGTCGATAGGGCGGCTTTTCGCTTATTGGCCGCACGGTAGAACCTTTCGCGGCGGCGGCTGACACCTCTCCAAAGGCCCGTTCAATATATTTAAGATATATAAGATATCGGCGAAGTCATGGTTATTTTCCACGGCAAATGTCTAGCCGCAAAATGGCCACAGAGCTCCCCTGGAGCCAAAACAGGGAGCGTCCCTGCCCGGGCAGCTGCAAGGAGCGCCTGGGAGCCAAGTCCCGCCCTGTTTATTGCCTTTTCGGCAGGTCCGGGGGCTTCACGAACCGGCCCTTGGCCCGGACCACCTGGTAAGGAGTGATCAGGTCCATGCCCCGCCGCGGCGTGGAATCACTCTCAAATCCGCCGTAGTAAAGCAGGGTGACCACGGCTGTTGAGCAGATATACTCGTTGCCGAAGTCCTTGGCATCCTCCGGTTTCAGGTTCTCGTTCCACAGGGCAAACATGCCCGTGAAGTCATAGCCGAAGAAATGCCCGCCCTTTTCCTGGCAGCGCAGGATACCCTCGCGGATGCGCTCCTTGTCAATCCGGTGCCACTTGTCCAGCCGCCAGGATTCCCAGCTGTGCGTGCGCAGCGAGTCAATGTCCTCATCCATGTTCACCCCCTTCTTGCTCTGGCTGGTAAACAGGGCCTTCCTGCCGGGAACCTTGGGATCATCCACCACGATGGCGAGGTGGCCATAGCGGAAAAGCCGGTAACCGATGACCGGGAACTTGCCCTCGGCGAAAAGTTCCCGGCGGGCGCTCCATTTTTCTTTCCGGTAGGCAATGACATCCCCCACCTTCAGCTCCGCCCTGATCCCGGCCCATGCCTCATCGCTGATCTCCACGTGCTTTGAGAGCTTCCCGGACAGGGCCAGGGAGGTAACTCCCAGGAAAACCGCCAGTCCCGCCCAGAAGCCCTTGCGCCAGGGGCCCGGCCGCGATGGCGCCCTCTTCCTTGCCCAGAGCATCCAGGCCGCCAATACCGTTAATGCCAGCGAGCTGAGCGTCAGGATGTCGACCAGCGCCAGGGATTGTTCCCCATTGAAGGACTGGATCTCCCTGAAGCTGCCCACGTCCTCGGGCGCAGCAGTGGTTGAAGGGCCGCCCTCGGCGACCTTCTCTATCCAGGAAAGGGTGGCCCATCCCTGGACATCACGCAGCCAGATGAGGTGGATGGCCTCGTAGACAATGATGATGCCGACAAGGACGGCGAGAATCCTGATAATAATTTTCACGGCCGTTTAAAACAAGGCTTCCTCGTTGCAAGCAGCGCCCCCCTTCCCGGGAAGGAGTAAACCACTTTTTGTTTGATAACCCGATTAATCTTGGCGACGTCAGCATTTATGCAAGTGCCGAAACCTCCTCAGTTACAACGTGTTTAAATGACCAGGATGACCATCGCCACCCTGCTGGCGGCCTGCCTTGTGGGCGGCTGCCGCCAGAGTAGACGGACGCCCCCGGATTCCTCCGGAGAGCTGGCCGCCCGATGGCAAAAGGATCCTGCCGGCACCCGGCAATGGCTGCTGGAGCAAGCCGGTCATGATGCGCAACGCTTCAAGCAGGCAATCCTGGCGGGCGGACACTATGATTTTTGGGCAGTTAAAACACCGGCCCAGCTGGCCCTCGCGGTGCTCCATTTCCCGGCTCAAGAGCAACCCGTCCACCTGCAGGGGATCTTTGAAAGGTGGGTCGCAACAGATGCCGATGGCGCGGAAAATTTCATCGATGATTACCTTGTGCCCGGGCCCGCCCGCGACGCGGCGGTGATTGCACTGGTTGAGAGTATCAGGGATGAACGCCTGGCCGAGGCGGTGGCATGGGCCAGGACCATCAGTGAGCAGGGGCAAATGTACTCGTTGCTCGAGTCACTGGCCACGCACTGAAAATATCCTTGAACGCGAACCGGTGTTGGCCGGCACCACTCTTAACTACTTAAATTTCCTGAGCTGGTGCCCAGCCCCGTCAGCCTAAAAATACCCCAACCCACTAAAAACAATAACCCCTGCATAAGGGGAAAGAAAAAGAAAATGAGCGCAGCCATCGATGCGCCTCCTCCGGAGCCAACTTTTTCAGGTGGGTAAGAGCTTGTGTAAACAACCACTCCAACAATGCAGGATACCCAGCTTGCTATTGCTATGGCCCTGAAAGCGCCAACCGTTCGTTCTAAGTAGGTAAACAGAATCAGGAGAGCGTAGGGAGCAATAGCACATGCCAGGAGCACCAAAACCGCGAGATTGAAGTGCCGTGGCAGAATCAGTGCCAGCACTGTTACCGTGGTAATAAGGATCGAGACGAAGGCTGCCCGGTAAGCCAGATCCCTGCCCATGCTGCAACTGCTCTTGCTTAAAGGTCGATCGGCATTCATCGCTTTGCCGCCAAGTTATAATGAGGAGCCCCTGGTCCGCTTGCCATTGAGTGCGGTGCCGATAAAGGTATAGCGCACCAGGTATCGGTAGCTAAGTAGCAAGAGGCCCGTGCTCAACGCGCACACAAACACAAATTTCAACGGCCCCGGAAATTGCCAGTCGCTGACCCAGATCTGGAGAATCTGAACCACTGGCATGTGTGTAAGGTAAAGCCAGTAGGACGAATCGGAAATGTAACGCACCCTGGGCTTCTCCCCTGAGAAAAACCGCCGGAAAAAGCCAACGAAGGCAAAGATCATCAGCCAGCAGAAAGCGACACTTGCCGCCGGCAAAAGCCATTGTCGCGCTTCCCCGGATTTGTCCAGAAGGCCAATGCCGACCACGAAGGGCACAAGGGCCAGCACAAGGAAAAGCGGCCACCATGTGCGCGATATCCTGCCAAAGCCACTGCTGCCGTAACACAGTGCCCCGGCAAGGAAGAAGACCGCATAGTGGGAGAGAATCCGTGTGTCGATTTCCAGCCCCACTGCAGTCGCGGGCCCGAACTCCTGCATGTCCCTGTGCGACCAGAGGCTCAAGGGGATGATCCACAGCCAGCAGAAAGGCGCACGAAACGGGGCTTTGAATAAAGCAGGAAATAGATTCCATAGCGGTGACAGCCTTGCCCCCCGGGCAAGTCCCACCACCAGGACGAACCCGGCCACCAGCAGGATCAAATCATAGAGAAACCACAGGTGATGAAAGATGAAGGCCCGCTGGGAGAAAAAATCGATCGTGTAGTGATCGGTAATGAAATTGCCGCTCTCCGGCTGGTCTCGCGGGGCCGGCTTGCGCTCCGGGGCGGGACCCGGCGCCGGCGTATTTTTCCCCCGCAACAGGTCCCTGATCCCCGGGCGGGCAGCCATCACCGCGTCGATATCCACCTCGATCCCGAGAATACCCGCAACAAACTGTGTCGTGCGCCTGTCCCAGTCGACCATGTCCAGTGCCGAGGTCCGATCGGCATTGGTGCGTCTTGCCGAGGCTTTATTCTCCATGAGGATGCGCGTGGCACCGGTGCTACCCATCATGACCGCCCATTGCAGGGGCGTTGAATCCTTGCCGTCACCGGCATTGATTTTCGCACCCCCGTTGAGGAGAACCCCAATGGCCTCTGCATGGTTATAGGCTGCGGCCCAGTGCAGGGCAGTTGCCTGCATTTCATCGCGGCCGTTGACCGGGTCACCACGTTCAATGGCAGCGGTAATGGCCCCGGTGTCACCGCGCTTGGCTGCAGCCCAGATCGCGTTGTCCTCCAGCCGCGCCTTCTTGTATTCGGCCAGGCGGGGAATGTTGTTGAGGATCGGCACAAGAATGATGACACCAAAAACCAGCGGGATCATGATGCGCCTTGCCCGGTGGCCGGTGAGGGCGGCAAGACCCCGGCGGCGCCACATCATGACGGTAAAGAAGCCGCTGACCATGAAAAACAACGGCATGCGGAAACCGTGGATAAGGAACAGGATCAGGAAATAGTTTTCGTGCAGCGTAACATCCTGCGCCGGCCATATACCCGGCAGCGGCATAAAGGACATCACGCCGTGGATCACGATGCCCAGAAGCATCGCGAAGGCGCGCAGGGCATCAAGGTCATGGTAGCGTTGCTGCCCGGAAAGCGATGCTTGCGGTTGCAATGATTCAGGCGGGGTTTTCATTCAGGGTTTCTTTAGGTAACCCGTGCAATCGGATGCCGGGCTTGTAAACTCAGGATTTGAAGACGGGCCTTTATAGTGGTTGGTAACTCCACAACATGATCCCATTTAAAAGAACGCAACACTCCGGAAATTTATCGGGGCTGCGGAGCGCTATCGTTTTTTTCGCTTCGTAATCTTTAAATAATAATCCCTGTACATAATGAATCATGCAGTTGTTAAGGCCTCTTTTAAGGAAAGCCTTTATGGCTGACATTCCTCTCACACGTTACATTCATGCACTTAAAATCTCCTGTCTCCATCCCTGCTCTAACCGTTCTTGCAGCCCTCTGCCTGAATGCCATCGCCGAGCCTCAGTTAAGCTCCTGGTATACCGGGCAAAGTGGTAAATATGCTCGCATTTTCACCAGCAAGGAAAACGAGGCGGCGGGCATCACCTCGACCACATGGAGCCGCGGGCAGGGCAACCAGAACTCCCCTACCTACGCCGGCGTGCATGAGGTTCATCACGATGCCAACTGGATTTATATCAAGACAACCGGGCTCGGGTTCCATGTCATGGGTCCCTGGTATCTTAACGAGGCCAAAACCCGGAACTTCCCCAACTTTCCCAGTAACACCTCCACCACTTACCGTATCCCGCGCACACCGACCGCCTTCAACGGCAACACCACCACCGGGTTTGGATCAATTGGCTACTTCGTTGACGGCGTGGCACTCTTTGATGCCACCGACACATTTTCATACATCAACAGCAGTGGCAGTGACGGCAGCCCGCAGGGCGGAGGACGCGGCGATGGTGTCTGGAACCGTGATGCCTATGTCAACGAGGGCGTTACCTTTGATGCCGCCAATGCCCACCAGGCAATGAATCTGCACCACTACCACGCCAATGCCCCGGCCATCCGCCACCTGCTTGGCGACAGCGTCGACTACGACGCCGGTGCCAATATCTACACGGAAAACTTCAGCGGCAGCCACTCACCAATCCTCGGCTGGGTGGCTGACGGGCATCCCATCTACGGCCCCTATGCCTACAGCGATCCCGATGACCCCACCTCCCCCGTGCGGCGCATGACCAGCGGCTACCGGAAGAGGGACGGCGGCAACTCCTCCACCAACCTTAATGCCACCGGGCGCACCACCCTGCCGCAGTGGGCCAACCGGCTGCAGGGACGCACCACCAGCCTCGCATCCAATCGCTACGGCCCGAATGTCAGCACCACCTACATCCTCGGCCACTACCTGGAGGACTATGCCTACATGGGGGATTTGGGCCTCAGCCACGGCAGCGACTTTGACCTGGATGAATACAACGGTCGCTTTTGTGTCACCCCGGAGTTCCCGGATGGGGTCTGGGCCTACTTCACCACCATCGAGGCTGACGGCACCCCGCTCTTCCCCTACAATATCGGGCGCAACTTTTACGGCACGCCCACCGGGGGCAATGCCAACACCATCCCCTCCACCGCCACCCGCTCCTTCATCGGCGGACCGAGCAAACAACACAGCGCGCGCGATACCGATAGTAGAGACGGTGTGATTACCCTCACCTGGGACACGGTCGAGGGTGCCAGCTACCAGATCGAGCAGGGTGCCGATCTGGGGAACTGGACGGAGGGGGGCGAGGAATTCACCGCTTCGGCAGTCACGCAAACCACCAGCGATACACCAAGCCCCGCCACCGAAAAAACCCAATTCTACCGCCTCAAGCGCACCGGTATCGCCAACTATGACGACTCCGGGTTCGACAACCAGTTCGAGGGTGGCGGCGGAAATAATGGCGGCGGAATCGTGGGTGGCGGCGCAGACAACTTTGTCGCCACCTTCACCGGGCCTCCCCTGCCTCCCGAAAACGTTATCCAGCAACTGCGCATCGGCGATCCCGGCATCCCGGCGTCCCTGGTCAGCATTGACTCAAGGACCCAGCTCACCGTCTCCTTTGACGCCACAGCCCTGCCCGCAGGAAACCATGCGGTCTATGTCATTTTCACCCCGCCCGGCCGGCCACAGCTGACACTCATCTCCACCAACCGGTTTTCCCAGTGATGGCAAACCGGAGAGAGGAAGAAATGCGGTAACTTTTAAGGAGTAGAGAGCGGCTGGGATTAAAGTAGCACGTTTACTACTTGTCCCAGCCGTTTGCCTTGATCAGCGCCTTGAGTTCATCAATAGCGGCATGGTCGGAAGGCATGCGCTCATGCTTGACGAGATACTTTACGGCATTGTTGACCTGGATCACGTCGCCCTTGCGGCCTTCCGGCTTTGCCTTGACCTCGGCCATGAAGGCCTCGCCTTCCTCCTCGGCCACCGACACCGCCTCATCATCCACCTCATAGCAAAGCGATTCCAAAAGGCGCAGGAGCTTCTCCTTGCCTTTCTTGGTGGCCGCGTCCTTGCGCAGGCCGGCGGCGATCTCCGCCCGCTTGGCCATTGTAGCCTCAACGGAAAGCTTTCCGTCTGTGCCACCATCAACAGGCCGCTTGCGTAATGGGCGATACCAGATATTGCGGAACCGCACCGGGTTGCCATGGTCCTGAATCTTCAGCGGTCCTTTTTCCGGGAACGCCCTTGGCTTGGAGCGGCCCCTGTGCCCGCCCCCACCTTCAAGAGGAGTGGAATCCTGTACTACCACGCCATTGATCAACACGGTAAAGGATCCCTCATCAAGAACCACGCCGTCCTTAACCACCGGCCGGCGAAAAATAATGTCGTAGCTCTGCCACTGCCCGGGTGCGTGCAGCGGATTGGCCGCCGGCGGCATCACGCCATAGACCGATCCTGCAAATCCATCCGGGTAGGTCGGGTTATTGTGGTTATCCAGAACCTGAATCTCGGTCGACCCCATGAGGAAAACGCCACTGTTGCCGCGCCCCTGGCTGTTGCCCTGGACCTTGACCGGTGCCGCCCACTCAACGTGAAGCTGGCAGTCGGCAAACTGCGCCTTGGAACGAATGGTACCGGCATTCTTGGCACATTGCACAGCACCATCGATCACCTGCCAGTCAGCCTTGCGATTCTTCTTCTCGTGTTCCCAGTTGGCCTTGAAGGAAGCCTCCGTGCCGTCAAAAAGCACAATGGCATCGGAAGGCGGAGCGCCCGGCGCCTTGCCCGGGGTTACCTGCGGCGGCTGCGGGCGATTGTTATCATGAACCGCCCAGGGGTGATGGTCATCCGGCGGATCTCCATAGAACTGTGCCGAGGCAAGGGAGGCGCTGAGGAAAAACAGGGGCATTGCCGGATTGAGGCGGCGAAATAATGTGGAATCAATTTTCATGGAATGTCTGATTTAGCCTAAATCGAGGTTGCAGGCAAGCTTCCCGGTCCGCAAGATTAAGGCGGCATCAATGATCATGGGTCGGAAAAACATCGTTTCCCGAGGCGCTTTTCCGTTGGAAAGCCCCACCGCATGCGGTCATACTTGGAAGCTCTTCCAAAAAACCTTTTAAATATGAAATCAAAAGCACTAACGACAGCAGCCCTTGCCATGGTAATGGCAGGCTCCACGGCACTCGCCGCCGATACCCTTGACCTGCCGGGCAAAGAGGGCCCCGGGAAGGGGAAAAAAATCGTCCTGATCTCCGGCGATGAGGAATACCGCTCGGAGGAATCCGCCCCAATGCTGGCAAAGATCCTTTCCCAGAAACACGGATTTGATTGTGTGGTGGTATTTTCCTGGACTGGAAATTACATCGATCCCAACAACCAAGGCGGATTACGCGGACTGGAGGCCCTTGATGATGCCGACCTGATGATTATCGGCACCCGTTTCCGCAGGCCGGACGCAAAAGGCGCAGCCCACATCACGAAGTTCCTCAATGCCGGCAAGCCGGTGATCGGTTTCCGCACGGCGACCCATGCCTTTAACGGCGGCGGTGCATTTGGTGAGGGTCAGAGCAAGATCAGCTTTGGGCAGTTTGGTCGCAAGGTGCTTGGCGAACAATGGGTCAGCCACCACGGCGGCCACAAGCGCGAAGGCGCGCGTGGAGTCATCGAGGCCGCCAACAAGGACCATGCCATCCTTAATGGTGTTGGTGACATTTTTGCCCCTTCTGATGTCTACGGTGTCAGGCACCTCACCGCAGAGGATACCATCCTGGTGCGTGGAGCAGTCACCAAGACGCTTGATCCCAAGTCCGAGAATATTGCCGGCAAGAAAAACGACCCCATGCAGGCCCTCGCCTGGCTGCACACCTACACGACACCGGACGGCAAGAAAAAAGCCAGTTCGTTCTGCACCACGGCAGGCGCCTCGGTGGACTTCGTCAGCGAGGGGCTGCGCCGCCTGGTGGTCAACGCTGCCTATCACCTTACCGGCCTGAAGGTCCCGGCGAAGGCGGACGTTGACTACGTCGATGCCTTTTACCCAAGCTTCTACGGATTCATTCGTGACAAGAACTGGTATAAGGACCTTGATATGCAGCCCGGGGACTACGGGCTTGGCAAAAAACCGCACGTGATTGACCCGCCGGGAAGCCCCAAGTGGCCATTCCGCCCGTCTCCATGAAGACTGCGGCTGAAGCTTTAGCAGCTATCGGTCTGCCCCGGGCGGGTTCTTCGAGCACTCAATAGCGCCCATCAAGCAACAGTCCAATGTGGGCACGGACGATACCGCCCATCGTTGTGCACGTGCTGAACGCCGGGGACTGGTGATGCACGCCAAGTTCCTGGCGTAATTGCTCGATATTCTCCGCAGGGGATAGTTCATCGCTGGCCATCACGTCCAGCAGTGCCCCAAGGCGCCGCCCGGCAACCGTGCAACGCCTTGCCACCAGGGTCCGTTCCTCATTGCGATACTGTTCGATGGTTTCCTGGTTAAGGAGATTGTCGATCATCTCGACCATCGGCTGGTTGTCGCTAAAGAACTGCGCCATGTATATTTTTTTCCCGCCCTCGTGGGACTGCTGGTCAAAATCAATCGGCCTGACGCGATATTGCACTTCCTCAAAATCCGGGGTGATATCCACCACGTAGTTGACTGCCCGCATA
>Ga0315316_10002370_pt1 | contig 13505 bp, 7 predicted proteins | sample M160m3416metaG_FD_203702 | JGI IMG/M metagenome (GOLD analysis project Ga0315316, IMG submission 203702) | Ammonia-oxidizing marine archaeal communities from Monterey Bay, California, United States - M1 60m 3416 | ecosystem: Environmental > Aquatic > Marine > Intertidal zone | place: USA...
TCGGTGAGTCGCAGACCCGGTCGCGCCACAGCATAGCGACTGAATCGGCTGGCAGCCGGCACAGGGATTTCAACGGCATCGCCCACAACAAAGTTTCGTTGTTCGTCCGCGGCTCCGGTCAGGTACTGCATTATCTCGTCAACCAGCATCAGGAAGGACCAGTTGTCCACGACAAACCCTTCGTTCCACTTTCCTCCGCCGTTGACAAGGTTGTCAACGGCAGAGGCAAACAGGAGCACACGGCCGGAACCGACTCGTCGTTCCATCAGCGCCGGGCGTCTTGTCTTATCACTGAACTCCATCAGCACCCGGGAATTCGGCAGCAGCTCAAACGTCCAGCAGATGTCGAACAGGGCATGGGACAGGGCCGTCATGGCGTCCTGGTCATTCGAGAAGCTGCGGACAATCGGATTGTCGTCAGCGACCAGCGTCAAGCGTCCGGGGTGCGGGCGAAACGGAAGTTTGCTGATTGGCAGTCCCGGCAGAAGATTCTCAGCGTCGGCGGTTCGCCAGGTGGTGGCCTGTATCAGTTTTTCTCCCCCGGTTGTAAGAAACAATGATCCCCCATCGTCAGTAAAACGGTACAAGTCGGCCCATACAGACGGGTCCGGCCGCTGCAGATTCACAGCGCAGATGACGTCATAGTTGCCGAGTGTCTCACGAACAAGCTGCGTTGTTGTAATGGCTTTGCAGTCGAAGTTGCGAATCCCCTGACGTGCCAGAAAGACCGGTTGCAGCGCATTCAGCAGATATCTGCCGTCGTCCAGTCGGTCAGAAACCAGCAGGATTCGCGGTACGCTGGTGACGCCAAACGTGAAATAACGAATGTCGTCAAATGTCAATGGGTCAGGTGACACCAGTCGGATGAATCCGCTTTGAACATCCTGGCTTTTCAGGCCACGTACGTTGAATACTGCAACCGGGGGGCTTCCGTCAAAGGTGACTGTTCGCCGCGCCGCACCTCCTGCTCCACCACCCGCGATTTCGTTTCCTTCGTTGTCCAGCGTGTAAACTTCGACTGTCGCTTCCCTATCAGCCGCGGCCGTTGGTACCACTGTGACTGAGACACTCACCGACTGTCCTTCCACAGTCGCCTGTCGATTAAGACGCAGTTCAGTCAGAGAAACATTGATTGGATTGCTGACGCCAACGTCGACCAGATAGATCTGCAGCCAGTCGTGCTGGACCAGTAAATCTCGCAACCCGGATTCGTCCGGAACCTGCCATGCCACTTCGGAGAAGTCAGTCAGTACATAGATTTCCCGGGAAAACAGATCTTCTGTGCCCAGTTCGTGCTGTACCTGTTCACGGTCCAGCACATGGCCCTCGATCGCATCCTTGATCACAGAATTCAGGGAACGCGGCACGGTGCTGGGTTTCAGGTCGTTGATCCGCGATCGAGCCCCGGCGAGGTCTGCCTGAAAGACGACATCAGATGCCAGGGTAGACGTGACCACAGCGACGCGACTGCCCTGCGGAAGATCTGTCAAATGATCCGTGGCAATCTGTTCAGCCTGTTCAAGCCGGCTCTTTCCTTCCTGCTGGTAAGTCATGCTCAGACTGTTGTCAAATACGAACACAGCGGCGACGGGAATGTCAGCAGCGAGTGGGTTTCGTGGTCCGGTCATTTCAGCCCGTACACGCAGGCCCCAGGGGACGCCAACGCAGATCAGAACAGCCACGATGCCGCCCAGCAGGGTCCAGACTCGCAGACGACCGCGTCGTTCCCGCAACAGATGTTCGGCCGATTCTGTGGCGCGGGCTCGTCTGTTTAACCAGTGATAGGTTCCTGAGACGCCGCCGATCACCGTGGCCAGAACCAGCCACTCGTGCCATTGCAATGCATATCGCGCGGCCGGCAGAGATGGTCGAGTCAGCGCCAGCACTGCAGTGATAATCACCACGGCGCGCAACAGCAACAGCAGGATCTGTCGTAGCTTCATCCGCCGCGAATTGGATGTCTGGCGCGTCCTGAGCAGCTGCAACGCCGGAAACTCAATCCGTTTCGGTTTAGCACGCATGATCAGGTGCAGCAGGACGGGCAGCCCCGCCAGGATGACCCCAGCCAGAAGTGATGCGTTAATCAGCGCCATATCGAAATTCTGTCACCAGCCGAAATCTGTTTCATCTTCCAGTTTCCTGTATCGGAAAGAATGATACACCGTTCCACGGAACAATGAAGGATTCTGTCGGCGGAGTCGTCGGGAGTCGGAAAATGAAAAGTCAGCCTGCTGGAATGTCAGGCCGGACTGCGTCAGGGCGTGTTTTTCCGGAAATATTTGCGCATTGGAAGGATTCCGCGACAGAATGACGTTCAACGGTGAGAACGGTTCTGCTTAGACGAATCATGCACTGAACTGCGGTCCTGCGGTACCTGCGTCGGGCTGTCCAGACACACCGTTTCGGAAGACGGTCGGCCGCGGGGCCATGACAACACGAACCGTGTGCCTTCTCCCGGACCGCCCTCAATGCGAATTCGCCCGCCGTGCTCACGGATGATTTTCCGGCTGACGGGCAGACCGATGCCTGTGCCACGCTCTCCTTTTGAAGATTCAAACAGATTGAAGACCGTCGCGCGGTGATCTTCCGGTATTCCCGGTCCGTTATCGGTGACGGCGACCAGCATGACGTCGTTAACCTTGTCATAGCTGGTCTGCAGAACAACTCTCGCATCTTCTGATTCGGCAACTGCATCGATCGCGTTTAATGCGACGTTCAGCACCGACCGATGAATGCCTTCGTGATCGAATGCCGCCAGCGGCAGTTCCGGTTCCGGTCGGAATTCAAAAGTGACTCCGTACTCGGTAGCGGGAGTCATAGCCAGTTCAGTGACTTCTTCACATATGCGGTTCACATTACCCGACTGCAGGTCTGGTACTCTGTCCTTGGTAAACGACAGCATGTCCATCACCAGATCGTAAATCCGATTCTGATTGCGTTCCACAATTCCCCAGCCCTGCCGGACGACGTCGTCCTTCGACTGGTCAAGGCCCATCTGGATCAGATATCCGCCACCTCGAACGCCTTGCAGAATATTCTTGATATGGTGACTGAGAACAGCAATTGTCTGCCCCATCGCTGCGAAGCGTTCCGCTTTCAGCAGTGCATCGTGGAATCGTCGGGATTCCACGGCAAGTGCGGACTGACGCGCGACAGCCAGGACAGACTTAAGATGTTCATCAGACAGGCTGCCCGATCCTTCCGTGACACCGTCCGTGGAAATGTCAATGTAAAACACTCCCCGCAACGCTTCCTGTCCACGCATCGGCGCGCAGATTGCTTCTCGTATTCCGGACGAAGCAATACTCTGGCCCCCTTCAAATCGAGCATCGTGCAGTGCATCGGACGTACGAACGGCTTTTCCGTGTCGCAGCACGTAGCCGGTGATCGAACGAGAAATGGGCATCTGCTCTTGTGGCGGCTCGGGCGCAGCGACGTTGTCAGCGGACCGTTCATTGCTGTCGGTCGATCGTTTCCGGTCTTCGTCGCCAACACCCGATGTCGCTGGTTTCCGAGGCCGCTGGCAGAAGACCAGTGGGGTCAGTTCTTCGCTCACAGCGTCCTTCAGCAGCACGCAGCCTCGATCTGCACGAACGGCATCCAGAGTCAATTCCAGAATACGCTGCATCAGCGATTCCAGTGTATGCGCCGGGCGCACCAGTTCTTCGGCAACCTCGTACAGCAATTGCAGTCCGACCTGTTGATCCGGCCAGACTGCTGCGGATGAAACCGGTTCAGCGTGCACGCTTTGAACGATTTCGGAATGCTGTCCGGACTGACAATCATCAACAAAGTGAACCTGGTGTGCGGTTCTGGAGGATCTGTCGGTCGACGTCAGCTGGAACGTCAGGACCGTCGCCCCCAGACGAATGGAATCACCATGCTGCAGTATGTGTTTCGTTACCCGTCGACCGTTGACGAATGTTCCATTGGCACTTTTCAGATCCGCGATTCGATAAACACCACCGTCTTCCATGACTTTGGCGTGCTGACGTGATATTTCCGTGTCATCGACTCGAATGTGGGTGCCGACGCTGCGCCCAATAACGAGCGCATCGTTTTGTGTGACATCGAATCTTGCGCCTCGATTCGGACCGTTGATGACCAGTAAGGTGGCAGTGTCCATCCGATTCAGCTTTCAAGCATTGCCAGAAACTCGTCTTCATCAAGAATCGTGATACCCAGCCCCTGTGCTTTGGACAACTTGCTGCCGGCCTTTTCGCCGGCAACCAGATAGTCGGTCCTGCTGGAAACACTGCCGGATGCCTTACCACCGTGATCCCGAACTAATTGTTTCGCTTTATCCCGTGTCATTCTGGCCAGGGTACCAGTAACGACAACCGATTTGCCAGACAGTTTTCCACTGTCAGCCTCCGAATCATCGCTCCGGTCGATTTCTGTTCCCTGATTCACCCCCAGCTGATTCAGCTGTGCAAGAAGATTGCGGCCGACCGGCGACGCGAAGAAATGGTGCACAGATGCCGCAATCACCGGACCGATTTCATCAACTGCCGACAACGCCTCCTCGGACTGCGATGCGATTTCATCGCCCGTCCCAAAGGCCCGTTCCAGCACCTGCGCGTTGCTTTGGCCCACCTGCCGGATATTGAGCCCGGTCAGCAGCCGCCAAAATGGCTGTTGTTTGGACGCTTCAATGCCGGCCAGCAGCCGGTCGATGGACTTTTCGCCCAGTCGTTCCAGTTTCAACAGCTCCTCACGGCTTTCGCGGAGACGATAGAGTGATGGAATGCCGTCCACGAGTCCTGAGTCCAGCAACTGTTCCACCAGCTTCTCGCCCAGTCCATCAATATCCATGGCCGGCCGCGACGCAAAAAAAATCAGAGTTTCACGCAGTTGTGCCGGGCAGTTCGGGTTCGGGCAGCGAATGTAGACGCCGCCTTCATCCTGCTGCACGCCGGAGCCGCATTCCGGACAGAACTCCGGGTAAGTAAACGGCTTCTCATGACCTGATCGCGTGGCCTCATTGACTCGCAGAACGTGAGGGATGATCTTTCCCGCCTTCTCCACCAGGACCGTGTCTCCGACCATCACTCCCAGACGCTGCAGCTCATCACGGTTGTGCAGGCTGGCTCGTGATACGGTCGTACCATCAATTTCAACCGGCTCCAGTTCGGCCACGGGTGTGAGCGTTCCCGTCTTGCCAACCTGAATGGCGATATCCAGAACCCGAGTTTCTGCTTCGTAACGTTCCCATTTGTAGGCCCGGACCCAGCGCGGGCTTTTTGATGTCGTTCCGAGCCGTTCGCGTTCGGCAAGGCGGTTCAACTTGACCACAATTCCGTCCACTTCGAATGGCAGCGAGGCGACGCCCTCCATCATGGTCCCGATAGTCATCATTAATTCAGCAACCCCGGTCGCCTTTCCTGCACCCGGTGTCACAGGCAGGCCCATGTTCCTGATGGAGTCCAGAAACTGCAGGTAGTCCGGCCACGAAACTCCCTGAACATAGCCGACACCATGAGCCAGGAATCGCAGGCTGCGTTTGTGAGCCTCGCCTGGGTCCAGTAACTTCAAGGCACCGGCGGCGGCGTTTCGCGGGTTCTTGAACGGCTCGTCACCGGCGGCCGCCTGAGCCGCCTGGAACCTGGCAAAGTCCTCGTTCAGAATGACCACTTCGCCACGTACTTCCAGCACGGACGGAGCTGATGATGTCTGCAGCCGCAGCGGCACGCCGCCAACGACCCGGGCGTTGGACGTAATGTCGTCTCCGACGATACCGTTTCCACGTGTGACACCGCGGACCAGAACGCCCTCTTCATAGATCAGCGCCATGGCGACGCCATCGATCTTGTATTCGACACTGAATTCCAGCTGTTCTCGGTCGAGGAGTTTTCGCAGTCCGGCGTCCCAGTCAAGAAGCTCCTGTTCCTCGAATGCGTTGTCGATCGACAGCATCGGCAGGTGATGTTCGTACTGCTCGAATCCGTCGATCGGTTCTCCGCCAACTTTGCGTGTCGGGCTGGCCTCAGAATCGTACTCCGGATGCTCTGCCTCTAACCGCTGCAGTTCCGCCAGCAGGCGGTCGTAGTCTCGGTCGGGGATCTCAGGTGTTGCCTCGACATAATACAGACGGTTATGCCGTTCAAGCTCTGTGCGAAACGCTTCAATTTTCAAGCGCGCGGATTCGGTCATCAGTTTGCTGTCTTTCGCGGCAGCGGGGATCAATTTGTCTGGTCTGACTCAGTGGTTTGCGGCCGTACGACGTGAGTTTCTTCGATGCCTTGCAGGATTCGCCAGCGGTCAATCACCATTGCCAGCACGGCGAACGTCAGAACGATAGCGAATTCCCAGATCAAAATCGCATCACCGTGAGCTTCCAGCCATTGGGAGAGCGGTGCGTCCGGATTGCCAAACAAAGATGCAATCAGGGCCAGAATCGTGAGGATAAACACCACTGTCGCCGGAATCACCAGTCGAAACAGAAGTGACGGCTTGCTTCGTGGAGGCTTCATAAATTGTAAGGCGTTCGGGGTCACAGAGTCAGACTGCCTGATTATTGCGGACAGAGCGACCGATACAATGCGATCGCCGGAACAGACGGAAATTCCAGGCTTTCTTAGCATTCCGAGTCCGTGTGACGTACAAATGGGCACCGTACCCAGATTCTGAGGCAGCATGGCAACAACTGACGACCTATCCGATGGTAAACCGGACCAGCGGTGGCTATGGCTGGTCTGGTCTCTGTTATTTGCTGCCGCGGCGTTTTTTGAATTTCGTCGCCTGTACAGCAGTTTCGAGACTCCTGTAGGACCGATGGCGTGGCTGTTGTTCTGGGACCCGGAGACGACGCTGCCGTTTTTCTGTCTTCTGAGTTTGCCATTGCTGCGATGGGTGTCAGATGAACGAGTCTCAGCACTGCGACGTGTCGATTTCAGGATTCGCCGAGCAGATCGTGACACAGGGGATCCACAGGTCGTCAATCGAGCGCAGAACGGTTCGTGTATTGCCGCGTGCTGTCTGATTTTCCTGTTATCCGTATTAAGCAGCTACGCGGTCGGAACCAAAAGCGTACGTATCACGACGATTCTGGACAGACGCGACATTGCATTCGCGGACCTGCCTCCCGCCTATCACGATGAATACAGTTATCTGCTCCAGGCGCAGACGTTTCTGGCCGGGCGAATGACGTTTCCTCCCATGACCATACGTCCGGATCTGTTTCACCAGATGCATGTGTTGAATGAGCGTCGTACGGTCAGCCGCTATTTCCCAATGACAGGCGTCTGGATGGCCCCGTTTGTGGCTTTCGGCCGCCCCATCTGGGGGCACTGGCTGGCGGGTGGACTGGCATCCGTCTTCTTCTATCTGGCGATGCGTCAAATCGTGCATCCGCGAGCTGCGTGTGTTGGTGGTGTGTTGATCGCAATAAGTCCGGGACTGGCTGTATTCAGCAATTTGCTGCTTGCTCATCATCCTGTCATGCTGGCGTTAAGCGTCTTTACATGGTCGTTTCTGCGCATGATGTCGACGTCCGGTTTCTGTTATGCGGTGCTGTCCGGCACCGCATTGTCGTGCGCAATGCTCGGACGCCCCATGACGGCGGCCGGGTTCGCAATGCCCTTCGGCCTGTGGCTGGCCGTTGGTCTTGTTCGGGAACGTACTTCTCGTGTGCTGGCAGTTGGCGTGGCACTGCCGATCGTGGCGGGACTGACTGTGCTGGCCACATTCAATTATGAAGCCACAGGTTCATGGAACCGGACGGCATACCAGGAGTACACCGATACGTTCACTCCGAGACACCGCTACGGATTCAATAACGGGGCTGCCCGCTTCACAGACGACCGTTCGAAAGTTCTGGCCAGCTACGATAAATGGGCGACCAATCTGACCCCCGCTGTAGCCGCGGAAAATGTCAGGAATCGGTTTGTTGCGAGTCTGCAGTGGTCACTGGCAGTGTTTCCGCTGTTGTTCGGTCTCGGAATGACAGTGCCTCTTTGCCGGTCACAGGCAACGCCTCTGAACCGCGCCACTGTTGCCAATCCCACCGGTCTGCGACTACTCTTCGCCAGCGTGCTCACCCTGCACCTCGTACACGTCCCGTACTGGTTCGACGGCATCATGCATTGGCACTACGTCTTCGAAACCGCACCGCTGCTGCTGCTGCTCGCTGGTGTTGGACTGTATGCCGCAGCAGTGCAGTTGGGCGACTTTTTGCCACGGAAGATAGCCGTTGGATGGGTCGTCAGCCTGGTTGCTGTCGGATTGCTGCCAGGCTGGATTGCGATTCCGGTGTTCGATGGACAGTCGAAGGTCAGCGGCGCGGTGCATGAGATCGCGTTCGCGAGAACACGCTTCGAGTATTTCAATGCCACAGTTGAGTCGTCGGCAATTGACAAACCAGCATTGATTCTGATTCACGAGCGAGATTCCGACCCTCAGCTCAGCTATGTGATCAATGCACCAGACCTGGGGGGCACTGTGTTAAAATGCAGGCACCCGACATCGCGAGAGGAAGTGCTGGACCTTCAGGCTGCGTTTCCGGGGCGGTCCATCTACACTTTCAGTCCTGCAACACAATTATTTCGCCGTTGGCAAAATCCGAGCGCTGCCGAATAAACGACCGGAAAGCAAGTGACTTCCGACCACTTTGCGTTGGCGGAAGCCAATGCGGTTCGCCATACCTCAGGGGCTGCCATATTGGCGTGACGGCCCCTTTGAGCATCAAGTGGTTTCTTCGCTCGTTGCCTCTCCTTCTCCTTCTTCTTCCTTCTTTTTCTTCTTCTTACCGGCGGTAGGCTTGGCCACGCGGACCTTGGGCAGACCCAGAGGACTTTGGTCGTCCAGCCAGCGGTCCTGTTCCTTGAGAACCAGGATTCGTTCTCCCCGTTTCAGGACGTTTCTGGCACGAACGACGCCGCTGGGCTTCTTAAGTGATTTGTCGATTGACACAATTAAACTCCAAAATTCCGACGACGGAATCCGTCCTTGTCGCCACATTGAACTGAATTTCCCGTATTTTGACTGTCGTCGCTGCTGAAAGGGACAAAGCAGTCCTTTCACGGGACGCGAAGTTTATCGACAGTTCTCGGTTATCTCAACCAGGCTTATGCCGCTTTTTGAGCTGACGGTGCGATTCTGTTTCGTCTGCCATGGGTGAGAATCACGTTCAGGGATTGAGACATTGGAAGACATCAGGCTTGCTGTCGGACTGATCGGTTTCGTTTCGGCTGCCGTATTTGCGGGGCTGTACCGCCTGCTCAGGGGGCGATCGAAGCTGTTTCTGGACTTCATCGCCGTGATTTTTGTGGTTCTGATCGTTGTTTATGTTTACACCGTCTGGGGGCAGTTGTGGATCGTCAAATGGATTCCGCTGCCATCGGTCATTATTCTGGCCAACTGGTTTCCGCCTCTTCTGGCCGGTTTGGCTGCTGTCGTGTGGTGGCGACTGGACCCTGCGCCACTAACTCGGCGCTTACCGATCATAGTTGCCATGATCGCGGCCGCCGCGTTTTCTCTGACCTATTTCATTCCCTCCACACCGCCGGAATGCGGTGACAAACGGGTATGGCCCGATGGCGCATGGCCGGTCTTTCTGCAGACCACTCCTCACACCTGCTCTGCTGCCGCAGCCGCCACAATTCTGTTTACGCTGGGAGTGGAAACCTCGGAGCAGGAAATGGCTGAACTGTGCCTGACGCAGTCGGGAACGACGTGGCTTGGTCTGTATCATGGCCTGTCAACGAAGCTCATGGGAACAAAGTATCGGGTTCAGTTCTTTGAAGGCGACCTGCGAGAACTGCAGCACGCTGCGGCCTCGCACCCGGTTCTGCTGTGTTGCCGGCTTGACCCGGCCGTTGCAGAAATCATTCCGGAGTATGTGAGAGATGGTGGCTGGATTCCCGGCATGGCCCACTCGGTCGTGTACTTCGGTAGATCGGGGCAGGTCCACATTGTTGGCGACCCTTCCAGAGGATACGAAGGCTGGCCGGAACAGGACCTGAAGACGCTGTGGACGGGGACCGGGCTGCGCATTATCACACGAACTGAGCCGGAGGCAAGGTTACTGTGAGCAGCGCCAGCCGCACGACCCGTACTCAGGCGAGAATCCCGTGCACCACCCGAGCTGTAAGCACACCCGTCAGTTTTTCCTCAAGGCCATTTCGATACCAGGAGAGTCGTTCGTTGTCCAGCCCCAGCAGATGCAGCATGGTGGCATGCCAGTCGGCGATACTGACCTTGTTTTCGGCGGCGGCATAACCAATATCGTCCGTGGTTCCGTAGCTGAGGCCGCCTTGGACGCCTCCGCCAGCCATCCAGCCCACCATCGCGTTCTTGTTGTGGTCTCGGCCATTGTCGCCCTGTGCAATCGGCAACCGACCGAATTCACCGCCCCAGATAACCAGTGTGTCTTCCAGCAGCCCTCGGCTCTTGAGGTCCTTTAGCAATGCAGCGATGGGCTGGTCGGTGCGGGCGCAACACTGCCGCAGTTCTTTCTGCAACCCACTGTGATTGTCCCACGGCTGATGTTCCAGGAACAGCTGCACAAAACGCACGCCTCGTTCAACCAGACGGCGCGCAATCAAACAGCGGCGACCATACGAATCGGTTGGTTCGTCACCGACACCGTATGCCTGCTGAGTTGCTGCCGTTTCCTGATTCAAATCCAGGGCATCCGACGCGGCCAGTTGCATTCGAGCAGCCAGCTCATAGCTGGTGATGCGAGCACCGAGCTCCGGCTGCAGCGAACGCTTGCGCTGGTGCAGCCGATCGAGCCGTGATATCAATTCTCGTTCCAGACGAGTGACACCGACTGGTTCTTCGAACTCCGGTTTGAGATCCAGCACGGGCGAACCCTGTGAACGAAAACGCGTTCCCTGATAGACTGGCGGCAGGTATCCGGATTGCCAGTTCTGTATTCGGTTGACCGGCAGTCCGCGTGGATCATCCAGCACGACATATGCCGGCAGGCTTTGATTGACACTTCCCAGCCCATACGAAACCCACCCGCCAAGACTCGGAAGTCCGGGCAGCGTATTGCCGGAATGGAATTGAAACAGGGCCGGCTCGTGCGTCAGGTTGGTCGTGTGCAGCGACCGGACAAGAGCGATGTCGTCGACGCAGGTTGACAGATGCGGCATGACCTCCGATACCCACATGCCGGACTGACCGTGGCGTGCAAACCGGAACGGAGAACGCATTAACGCGCCGGCGGCAGCAGGGTTTTCAACCTCGCCGGCAATTTCCTCAAAGTAACTTTTTCCATGATTTCTGTCGAGTTCCGGCTTCGGGTCAAACAGATCCATCTGACTTGGCCCTCCATTCATAAATAAATGAATGACTGCCCGGGCCCGCGGTTCAAGGTGCGGCTGACGTGGCTTAAGATCATACACACCACTGGACGAGCTGCGCCGGACCGGGGTCTCCTGTGCCTTGCCAACGTCCTGACTGAGCAGCGAGCTGAGCGCTGCGCCGTAGATGCCGCCGCTCAGGTGGTCCAGAAAACTTCGCCTCAGTATGGAGCTTGTTGTCATGGGGCTGCGATGAGTGTTAAATCGCCAATCGGCAGTTGATCTGTACTTCCGCACTTTTGGAAGTAGGGCATTAATTACGAGTGGTCAGTCGATGTACAGGAAGTCGGCGGAATTCATGAGGGCGTGGCAGATGTTCTGCAAAGCGTGCTGAGCGGCTTCGTCCGAATCTGAGGTTCCGTGACGAATGATCAGACGAGGGATGTTGTCTTTCTTACTGCCGTCGTCCCAGTCGCGACCGTACGCGGTGCCATCTTCATCCGCGATCAGGGCCAGCGTAATTCGACCGCTTTGTCCGGCACGATTCAGGTGTCTGAGATCCGCGGCAGAGGCGGCAGCGCTCCTGGCGTAGTGTCCAACGGTACCGACTCCGGAGAGAGCCTCGATTCTGCCGAAGCTCTGGAACATCTGTCGTTCACGGAACTTCGTCTCCTGGTAACCGTTCCATGTCAACTGGTCGATCCCCGGCGGCACCAGACAGGCCGTTTGCCTGATGGCATCGGTATTCAGAATCCCCAGCTCCAGTCGCGCCGACGTCCATGTACTGTTTGCCACACCGCTGACATCGAATTCCAACAGTCCGGACCGCAGTTCGCGTCCCCGCGACCAAACTGAAATCAGGTCTTCTTCATAGACTCTGTCAGGCTCCGAATGCCGTACCCACAAATGTGTGGTTGCGGGAATCGTCGTTTCGACGCCCTGCTGCAGCCACTGCTGATTCAATTCCTCGTAAACCTGCAACATGATCTGCAGCTCGTCCACCGCCGGAGGCCGCCCGGTGGCGAGGACACAGGCTCGGTGTATCTGTGCCGCAGCGTCAGTTCCAGCCTCATCTCGGACGCGAGCGGCGAAAAAACGGCTCAGTTCGTGAATGCGCCGATTGTTCAGCAGATGCAGCGCCTGCGGGGCCACGATCGAATCGCTGCGTTCAATGCAGTTTGGGTTAAGCTGCGGCAGGTCGAAATTATCCAGGATGGTCAGTCTTTCGGTTCGTCGCTGCTGTACATAGATGGTTCGCCGCCACATGTTGTTTTTTCCGACGGCCACAACCAGTCCGTCGTCACGCGCAGCAACAGCATCCGGCTCTCCGTGTGGAGTGAGATCCAGTCGCCCGGCAATACTCAGCAGACAGTCTCGCAGCACTTCACCGTCCATCCGTCGCAGCGGCATGCGGGTCAGCAGCTTGTTTTCGGGATCATGTGCGGTGTGCAAGTCGGTGATTTCAGACGACTGGCGATACGTAGCGGACGTCATCAGCAGGCGATGCATGGACTTAATCGACCACTTGAGCCGAATAAATTCAGTTGCCAGCCAGTCCAGCAGTTCCGGATGAGTAGGTCGTGCGCCGGTCGTGCCGAAGTTGTCGAGTGTTGAGACGATTCCCTTTCCAAAGTGATGTTTCCAGATGCGGTTCACCATCACTCGAGCTGTCAGCGGGTGCTTCGGCTGCGTCAGCCACCGTGCCAGCGCCAGTCGACGTCCCGTGGTGTTTGCAAAGGGAGGCACGACGTCAAAGGGAGTTTTTCCGTCGGTCAGCACGGAAGGCACACCTGGACCAACAGGACGACCGGGCGTCAGATAGTTTCCTCGTTTCAAAATGTAGGTTGGGGACGGTTCACCTCGATCCCACAGAGCTCGCACTCGCGGCTCCGGCACTCGTCTTTTATTGATGGCTTTGGTGGCTTCGTCAGCCTCTGACGAAGCCCTGTCAAATTCGGGCTCAAGTTTCCTGAGCATCTCGCTGTTCGGCTTCACGTCGGCGTGCTTCTTTGCGAATTCCCGCTGTTTCGCGGCCAGCTCTGTCTGCACAGCCTGGACTTCGGCTGTCAGTTTGTCTTCGTTCGCCTGCCATTCACGTCGTTCCTGAGTTGAAACGTGAGTCACGTACCTTTGATTCGTCGGTTCCAGCCAGTCATGTTCGTCCAGTGCGCCTTTGAAGATCGCTGCCAGTCGATAGTAATCCCGCTGGGGTATCGGATCAAACTTGTGCGAGTGACATCTCGCACAACGTAACGT
>Ga0315316_10002373_pt1 | contig 13500 bp, 20 predicted proteins | sample M160m3416metaG_FD_203702 | JGI IMG/M metagenome (GOLD analysis project Ga0315316, IMG submission 203702) | Ammonia-oxidizing marine archaeal communities from Monterey Bay, California, United States - M1 60m 3416 | ecosystem: Environmental > Aquatic > Marine > Intertidal zone | place: USA...
TGGAGCGCGCTTGGATCACCGGCACGCAGATTGAGGCCGCCCGTGTGGCGATCTCCCGTGGTATGAAGCGCAAAGGTAATATGTGGATTCGTATATTTCCTCAGAAGTCTGTTACCAAAAAACCGTTAGAAGTGAGAATGGGCAAGGGCAAGGCTAACGTGGATCACTGGGTGGCCGTGGTTAGGCCGGCCACAATGTTGTTTGAAGTTGAAGGTGTGCCGGAAAGCGTTGCACGCGAAGCTTTGAGTTCAGCGGCGGCCAAAATGCCGGTTCGCTGCAGGTTTGCCGAGCGTGATTAAAGTGAAAGTAGCAGGATGAATATTTCGGAGATCAGAGATAAGACAAAAGTTGAGTTGGCGGCGCAGGGCCGTGACCTCCGTAGGGAATTGTTCAACCTCAAGGTTCAGAAAGCCACCAGCCAGTTGGAGAAACCGATCCGCCTGCGTGAGTTGCGGCGTGACATCGCCCGCATCGAAACACGCTTCACGCAGATGGCCAGGAAGGACGCGCTGGAGAACCTTGCAACGGCGCTGAAAGGGGTGAAGGATTTTACAGTTGATGGCGTTGCCTCAGCATTACTCGGCTTGGCCAAAATCGGTTTGAACCGCAAGGATGTGTTGAAGGTCGGAGGATCCGTGTTCAATAAGAATAAAGCTCGCCTGACCAACAGGGAAATGGCGGAACTAATCCAGGCTAAGGGCAGGGAAAAAGCCGTGGGACTCATCAAGAAGGAAGCGGCAATAAATTAAGAAAGCAATGACCGAGACAGAAACAACTTCTTCAGTACGCGATAGTCACCGTAAAGTTCGGGAGGGCGTGGTCGTCTCTTCCAACATGGACAAGACGGTCGTTGTGAAAATTTCCCGGCGGATCGCGCATCCGCTATACAAAAAAATCATTACCAAGTTCAGCAAGTTTCATACGCATGATGAGAAAAATGAAGCTAATGTGGGCGATCTTGTTGAAATTATGGAAACCCGGCCGATCTCCAAGACCAAGCGCTGGAGGCTTGTCAGAATCGTAAAGAGCGGCGAGCTGGCCATGGCAGCCAAGGAGGCAGAAGCAGCGGCTTAGGGCAGCAGGAAAGACAAGGCGGAAAATGTTACAGCTAAGATCCAGATTAAATGTAGCCGACAACTCCGGGGCCAAGAAGGCTTGGGCAATCGGAGTACTGGGTATCCGCAAGGACACCGCCTCCGTTGGCGATGTTATCAAGGCCCACGTCCGTGAGGCAGCCCCGGATGGTAATGTAAAAAAAGGTGAGGTGGTCAACGCCGTGGTGGTTCGCACCAAGTCGCCCATCCGCCGTCCGGACGGCTCCGTGCTGAAGTTTGACTCTAACGCCATCGTGATCATTGACGAGGATGGCAACCCGCGTGGCACACGTATTTTTGGGCCGGTGGCCCGTGAGTTGAGGGTAAAGAAATTCATGAAAATCGTCTCATTGGCGCCGGAGGTAATTTAAATGGGCAAAAAGCGGCACTTTAAAAAAGGAGACACAGTTTACATCCTGTCTGGAGAGGACAGGGGGGCGAGCGGTAAGGTGATCGATGTCCTGACTTCAAGTGAACGTGTGGTCGTCGAGGGACTGAACATAGTCAAGAAGCACATCCGCAAAAACCAGGATCAACCGCAGGGTGAAATCGCCGAGCGCGAGGGAACCATCCACTGGTCCAACGTGATGCGCGAGGACCGCTACTTTAGCAAAAAACGGAAGCCCAAGGATGCCGTTGCAACCGAAGTGGCCGAAGGCAAGTCTGAAACTGAAGAATGATCCCCAGATTACAGCAAAAATATCAGGAAGAGATCCGTACCAGGCTTCAGGGCCAGGAAAAGTACGCTAACATTCATGAGGTTCCCAAGATCGAAAAGATCGTGGTGCATATGGGCGTCAGTCCGGAACTGGGAAAAGAAGTTCTCGGCGACGCACTGAAAGACATGACCACCATCACCGGCCGGAAGCCATCGTTGAACAAGGCCAAGGTAAGCGTTGCTAACTTCAAGTTGCGCCAGGGCATGACCACCGGATGTCGCGTGACGCTTCGCCGGCAGACTATGTACGAGTTTTTGGATCGACTAATTGCCACTGCGTTGCCTCGGATTCGGGATTTCCGCGGAATCAACTCGAAGGGTTTTGATGGATTTGGTAATTTCTCAGTCGGAATCGATGACCAGTCTATCTTTCCCGAGATTGATGTGGACAAGGTCAAGCACACGCAGGGAATGGATATCACCATCGTCACTACTGCGAAGAACGATGATGACGCCTTCGAATTATTAAAAGAATTTGGAATGCCGTTCGACGGCAACCGTAAATAAGGAAGATATGGCAAAAAAAGCCTGGATGGAGCGAGACAAACGCAAGGCCAAGACAGTGGCGAAGTATGCGGCCAAGCGGGCTGAGTTAAAAGCCAGCGGTGACTACGAGGCATTGGCCAAGTTGCCGCGTGACGCCAGCCCAGTGCGTCTGGTCAACCGTTGCGAGGTCACCGGTCGTCGCCATGGGTTCCTTCGCAAGTTTCGCATGTCCCGCCTGACTTTTCGGGAATTGGCCCGGTCGGGGATGATCCCTGGCGTGACCAAGGGCAGTTGGTAAGGAAATACATATGGATCCAATCGCTGATTTATTAACCTGTATACGCAATGCCAACTTGGCGTTGAAGCCGGAGATATCCGTGCCGCACTCCACCATCAAGGAGAGCGCCGTGAGAATCCTCAAGGAGGAGGGGTACTTGGAGTCGTTCAACGTCGAGGGCGACGTCAAGCGGAACATCCGCATCGAACTCAAGTTTCAGGGTCGAAAGGGTATCATCACCGGTCTGCAGCGGATCAGCAAACCCGGGTTGCGCCGCTACACCTCGGCCAATGATATTCCGCTTGTGCTGGGCGGCATGGGGATTGCGGTTGTGAGTACCCCGCAGGGACTTATGAGCGGGCACGATGCACGCCGTAAAAACCTCGGTGGAGAACTACTGTTCAAAGTCTGGTAACAGAACAAAAAAAGATGTCACGAGTTGGGAGCAAATTGATAGAGGTGCCGGACAAGGTCAAGGTGGCAATCGCCGACAATCACGTCGCGGTGGAGGGACCCAAGGGCAAGTTGTCGATAGACATGCCCAGACGCACGAGTGTTTCCCAAGAGGGAAACGTTCTGACGGTGGCTCGCGACGGGGATGACCGGGAAGCCCGGGCGATGCACGGTCTAGGGCGCTCGCTGCTCAACAACATGGTCGTGGGCGTTTCAGAGGGGTACGTGAAGAAACTCGAGATCAACGGGGTTGGCTTCAAGGCACTGGTCAACGGCAGCACTGTCACCATGAACCTCGGTTACTCACATCCCATCAAGTACGATTTACCCGACCAGGTAAAAGTGACTGTGGACAAGGACACCAGTGTCACCATCGAGGGGCCAGATAAGCAAAAGGTTGGCTTGGTAGCTTCCGAGTTGAGAGGGTTCTACCCCGTGGAGCCTTACAAGGGCAAGGGCGTGAAATACGCCGATGAGCGCGTTCGTCGTAAGGAAGGCAAAACGGTACAATAATTTTTGAGATGCCTCGGTTTAGCAGAGGCAGGTGAAATGAGAGCTGATAAAAAACGTGATTTACTGAAACGCCGGCGCTGGCGCATCCGCAAAAAAATTGTGGGCACAGTCGAGCGCCCTCGCATGAGCGTGCGTTTCACCAACAAGAACATCTACGTCCAGTTCATCGACGACGGTGCTGGCAACACGATTGCCTCTGTATCAACCCGGGCCAAGTCGGCCAACGGTCTGGCTGCCAACGCGGCTGGTGCAGTTGAGATCGGCAAACTGGCGGGAGAGGCAGCAAAGTCGGCCGGCATCGAGACAGTCGTGTTTGACCGCAGCGGCGCTAATTTTCATGGGAAAGTCAAAGCTTTGGCCGAAGCGGCCCGCGAAGCAGGATTGAAACTATAAGGACTACCGTGGCAGAAGAACCCAATCAAAACGAGAATGCTCCCCCCGCTGAGTCGCCTCAGGCACCAGCTGAGGTTACACCCGCCACAAAAAGCCCTGACCAGCCTCAGGGTGGAGGTGGCGGCGGCGGTCGTTTCGGAGGCCCCGGCCAGCGTCAGGGTGGAGGCCCCGGCCAGCGTCAGGGTGGAGGCGGCGGTCGTTTCGGGGGCCCCGGCCAGCGCCAGGGCGGTGGTGGCCAACGCGGCCGTTTTAACGACAAGCCGGATGACGGATTCTCCGAAAAAGTACTTTGTATCAACCGTTCGTCCAAGGTGGTCAAGGGCGGTCGACGGTTTGGCTTCAGTGCAGTGGTGATTGTGGGCGACAAAAAAGGTAAGGTCGGCATGGGACAGGGGAAAGCCAACCAGGTCCCTGATTGTATTCGCAAGGCAAGCGAAAATGCTCGCACACAACTTGTGAACGTGGTTCTCCGTGATACCACCATCCCTCACGAAGTCCTTAGCCGATACGACGGAGCGAAGGTGCTGCTCCGCCCGGCCTCCACCGGTACTGGCATCATCGCTGGCAAGACAGTTCGGGCCGTGTGCGAACTTGCCGGTGTGCGCAATATGTTGAGTAAGTCACTTGGTTCTAACAACCCCGTGAACTTGGCCAAGGCCACGCTCGGCGGTCTTTTGGAGTTGCGCGACAGAAACGAAGTCATGAAAGCCCGGGGGAAAAACATACCGGAACCTGAAGTGCCCGCAGCTGAGGAATCCGCCGTCGCTGTGGAGCAGGTGGCCGCGGAAGAACCGGCCGTTGCCGCGGAATAATAACTATAAACGAGACATGCGACTGCACGATTTAAAACCAGCCTCCGGATCCAAGCACCGCCGCAAGCGGATTGGTCGCGGTCCAGGCAGTGGCCGGGGAGGTCACACTAGCACCCGCGGACAAAAGGGCCAGGGCTCGCGTTCCGGTTCATCCACCCGGCCCGGTTTTGAGGGTGGCCAGTTGCCGCTGGCCCGCCGCCTACCCAAGCGGGGTTTCAATAACAAGCGTTTTGCCACCATTTACATCCCGGTCAACCTCGACAGCCTTAACCAGTTTGAGGAAGGCGCACGAATTGATGAGGCAGGGCTTCGCAAGGTAGGCCTGGTCAACGGTCGCGGCGATGGGGTCAAGATTCTCGCTCGTGGCAAATTGGAAAAAAAGTTGACCGTCTGTGCGGCCGCCTTCAGTGCAGGCGCCAAGTCAGCCATCGAGGCAAAGGGAGGCACATGCGAGGAGGCAACCAAGTCTAGCGCTTTATCTTCCCGGAAATAATTTTAATATTTGATCGCACGATAAAAACAATCTATGGCAAGTGACAACCACATAACCCGCATGATTGCCGGTTTCCAGAATTGCTTCAAGATTCCGGAGCTGAAGGAGCGGATTATATTCACGCTACTCGTGTTGGGTGTCTGCCGATTGATCGCTTGGGTTCCCATTCCTGGACTGGATGGGGTGGAGTTGCAAAACTACTTCAACGAACTACGAGAGAAGCAAAGCGAGGGCGGGATTGGTTTCATGGGTATGTACAGCATGTTCACTGGCGGCGCATGGGAGAGGTGCTCCATTGGTGGTCTGGGTATCATGCCCTACATAAGTGCTACGATTATTCTGCAGTTGATGAGCCCTATAATCCCAAGACTATCTCGCCTCTCACGCGAGGAGGGTGGCCGGGTGAAGATCATGCAGATTGGCCGGGTGATGACACTGTTTCTATGTCTTGGCCAAGGCTATGTCATGTCGCTTGGCTGGCTGAGTCCCGCTACGGTGTTTGGGGGAAGCTGGACCGGTGGGGCTTTGGTTCTTAACCCCGGTTTTTGGTACCATTTACAGACCATGATGGCGCTTACCTGCGGGACGCTGCTGCTGATGTGGCTAGGCGAGCAGATCACCGAGCGGGGCATTGGCAACGGTGTGTCGCTGGTGATCATGATCGGCATCGTGGCGGATTTGCCACGGGCGTTGCCGATGATTTGGGACATGTTTGGGGCGCAAGTCATCAATTACATAAACGTGGTCGCAGGGTGGCTTGGTCAAGGCGCAGATTATTTTCCTTGGAACGGTGCTGCTGAGGGACGAAATATTTTTGAGGGAGTTTTCCTTGTGCTCCTCTTGCTAGCGGTTGTCGCTGGCGTGGTAGCAGTGACTCAAGCCCAGCGCAAAGTGCCGGTTCAGCACGCGCAACGCGCGGTGGGCCGCAAGGTTTACGCCGGCGGTAGTTCCTTCATGCCTCTTCGAGTCAACTACTCTGGCGTGATGCCGCTTATTTTTGCCCAGGCTATCCTGATGTTCCCCGGAATGGTGTTAAACGCCTTGAGTCAATACGGAGATTTCTTTATCCGTGCGGCGGCTTGGTTCCAGCCTGGGCATCCGTTCTATTATTTCACTTACGGAATGATGATCATGTTCTTTGCCTATTTCTGGGTGGCGACGACATTCAACGAGATTGAGATCGCCGATAACCTGAAGAAAAATGGCGGTTATATTCCTGGCATACGGCCGGGCAAGGCAACTAGTGACTTTTTGCACAGGACGATGAGCCGCATAACTTTTGCCGGCGCCTCGTTTCTGGTTATCATCGCCCTCATCCCAATGCTGCTGGGTCAATGGCGGGGCATCCCGTACCAAGTAACCCAGTTCTTTGGTGGGACGAGTATTTTAATTGCTGTGGGTGTCACGATGGACACCATGCGGCAGATGGAGTCGTATCTTTTGATGCGGCATTACGATGGATTTTTACGGAAGGGCCGCGTACGTGGCCGTTTCTGACGCTGGTGGTGAGACAAACCCCCAGCGGTTTGTTCCTTGATAGAAACCGGCCAAGCCGCGGCTTGGCTCTGGATCGGGTGCGAAGGCACCCGGAGACAACATGATCCACTTGAAGAAAGATCATGAGATAGCGGCCATGCGCTTGGCTGGCGGGGTTTCCTCGACCGTGCTGCGCGAAGCAGCCGCGTTTGTTCAGCCGGGAATCAGTACGCTTGAGATAGACCAGTATGCCGGGGAGCGCATCAGCCACTACGGTGGTAAGAGCGCCTTCCTCGGTTACAGGAATTATCCTTGCCAAATCTGCATCTCCGTAAACGAAGAGGTCGTGCACGGCTTGGCTTCTGGGCGTTGCTTGCAGTTTGGAGACATCGTCAGCCTCGACGTCGGAGTGCGCTACGATGGCTACATTGGCGACAACGCCACAACGGTGGCTGTTGGCGGATGCGAACCAGCCGTGCAGCGGATGATGGAAGTAACAGAAAAATCCCTGTACGACGGGCTTGGCCAAGCGCTGCCAGGAAACAAGGTCGTGGATATTTCACGGGCAATCCAGAGCTGTGTGGAGGTCAACGGATACAGCATCGTGCGAGAATTTGTAGGGCACGGAGTGGGCAAGAAAGTCCACGAAGATCCTCAAATAGCGAATTTTGACGATGGTGGCCGGCGCTCACCGGTCTTGAAGCCGGGAATGACATTGGCTATCGAGCCGATGGTCAATCTTGGCCAGCGGTACGTTGAGGTGCTGGAGGATGACTGGACGGTGGTTGCTAGGGATGGGTTGCCATCAGCTCATTATGAGCACACAATCCTCGTCACCGACGGTGAGCCGGAGATTTTGACATGCCCGGAAAATTTGCCATCCGAGCCGAAGGTATAGTGAGGGAATACCGTCCTCCGGTGACCTTCGTGGTGGAGTTGGCCAATGGCTATAGGGTGTTTGCCCGAGTGTTATCTGGGCAGAGGGAAGAAGTGTCAGGCGTCAAGCTTGGCGACAGGTTGAATTTGGAAATCTCGCCTGCTGATTTCAGCAATGGCGTGGTGGTTTTTGAGAAAGAATAATAAAGAATTTTTAAAATGAAAGTACGCGCATCAGTAAAGCGACTTTGCGAGCATTGCCGGATTATACGCCGGAAGGGCGTGGTCCGTGTCATTTGTACATCCAACCCTCGGCACAAGCAGCGTCAGGGCTGATAGAAAGAACCAGATCATGCCAAGAATCATCGGAGTCGACATCCCCCAAAACAAACGCATCGACATTGCGTTGCGATACGTATATGGCATCGGGCCAAAGATCGCCACGGAGATCGTCGAGAAAACCGGCATTAAGCCTGCCACCCGAGCCAAGGACCTGGACGAGACAGAACTGTCCAAGATCGTTCATGTCATTCAGGAGGGGGATTACCTCGTGGAAGGTGATCTTCGTCGGGAGCGCAGTCTGAACCTAAAGCGTTTGCAGAACATCAAGTCCTACCGAGGTCTGCGCCATGCGCGCGGCCTGCCGGTTCGGGGCCAGCGCACCTCAACAAACGCCCGCACTCGCAAAGGCAAAAAGAAAACCGTTGGCGCGCAACGTAATCCAAATGCCAAGGCCGGCATTCATTGATTTTATAGTGGACCATTATGGCTGACGAAGAAAACAAATCTCAACAACCCGAGGAGGAAGCTAAGCAGGTAACCCCTGCCGTTCCCCCGGCAGAGGAAACCCCGGCACCCAAGGCCAAGGCAACAAGGGACGAGGCTAAGGACGAGGCTAAGCCGAAAACCAAGGCCAATAATGATGATTCAGATTCTGAGCAGGAAGAGGACACCAGTGTGGCTGCGCCTTCTGCAAAGGAACTGTTGACCAGCGATGACCCTTCTCCGCAGAAGGTCATCAAGGCTAAAAAGTCGAAAAACGTTCACTCGGGCATCGCCACCATTCTGGCCACTTTCAACAACACACACGTCTCACTCACCGACAAGCAGGGTAACTTGCTTGCTTGGTCTACAGCCGGAAAAAACGGCTTTCGGGGCTCTCGGAAGAGCACCTCCTACGCGGCTCAAAAAGTCGCGCAAGACGCTGCTCGACGGGCCATGGCTCACGGACTAAAAGAGATCGAGGTTCGAGTTAAGGGGCCTGGTTCGGGTCGTGAGTCCGCCATTCGCGCCTTGCAGGCGGTGGGACTGGAGATCACGTCCATCCGGGACGTCACTCCGATACCTCACAATGGATGCCGCCCGAAGAAGCGGCGCAGAGTTTAAACAAGAATTTAAGGCATGGCACGTTACACAGGTCCACGCGACAAGATCAGCAGGCGATTCGGCGTTCCCATTTTTGGGCCTTCGAAGTACCTTGAGCGCAAGAATTATCCGCCGGGAACCCACGGGCCCCGTGCGCGACGCAAGTACACCGACTATGCGTTGGCTTTGATGGAGAAGCAGAAGCTCCGCTTCTACTACGGGTTGATGGAAAAGCAGTTCCGGGCCATCTATGACAAGGCACATCGGCACCGGGGTGTCACGGGTGAGATCATGCTTCAGTTGCTTGAGTCCCGCCTGGACAATGTAATTTACCGCCTCGGTTTTGGAGCCACCCGTGCTCAGGCGCGGCAAATGGTTTCCCACGGTCACGTGATGGTGAATGGCGGTAAGATGACTATTCCTTCTTATACGGCCAAGATCAACGATGTGATCGAGATAAAGGACACGAGTGGCTCACGGCAGTTGGCCACTCGCAATCTGGAGTACTCCACGAGTCGGGTAGTGCCAGAATGGTTGCAAATTGAGAAGGACGTATTTAAGGGCACCATGTTACGGTTGCCTACACGCGATGAGATCCAGCCCATCGCGGATGAACAAACCATTGTAGAATTTTATTCCCGCTAAACTTCCGGCCTCTTGGGAGGTTGGATAAGCAATTATATGGGCCCCGCATAAGCGGGAATAATAGTGACGGGGCCAGATTAAAATTGCTCTAAATATAAAAAACATATGCCAATAAGACTGGGTCATTTCGAAAAACCAAATAAGCTGAAGAAATCGGACGATTCGTCCGACAGCTACGCCAAGTACGGGGCAGAGCCATTTGAAACCGGCTTTGGTCACACCATTGGGAATTGTCTTCGACGAGTGCTTTTGTCCTCGCTTGAAGGAGCTGCCATCACCTCGGTGAAGATTGAAGGGGCGGATCACGAGTTTACTACCGTGCCGGGAGTCGTCGAGGACGTCACCGACATCGTCCTGAATCTCAAAAAAATCAAGTTTCGCCACACGAGCCGTGAAACCCAGGAAGTTAGGCTGAGTGTCACTGCTGAGGGCATAGTCACTGCCGGCGACCTGGAACTTCCACCTGGTCTGAAGGTTGTCAACAAAAAGCAGGTCATCTGCACGACAGACAAGAAAAAGAAGGTCGACATGGTGATGGAAGTTCAGGTAGGCCGCGGCTTCCTGGCGGGCGATGCTAACAAGAAACCGGATCAGGCCATTGGCGTGATTCCAATCGATTCCATCTTTTCGCCGGTTACCCGCGTGCGATATGCGATTGAGGCCGCACGTGTCGGGCAGCGTACCGACTACGACAAATTGGTTCTTGAAGTCTTCACTGATGGCCGCTTGACCCCGGACGAGGCATTGAAGCAGAGCTCTGAAATCTTGGCGCACCATCTAAACGTCTTCACCGGGATCAACGATGAAACTTTCGAGTTTGAGCAGGATGCCAAAGCCAAAGACGAGGATCGTGAAGCCTCGCGCAAGCTTCTCAATACCAGCGTCAACGAAATCGAGTTGAGCGTCCGCGCGGCGAATTGCCTCAATAACGCCAACATCACCACCTTGGGCCACCTTGCGATGAAGTCCGAATCCGAAATGCTCAAATACCGCAACTTCGGTAAAAAATCGCTCACCGAGATCAAGGAGAAGCTTAAAGAATACGAACTCGCCCTTGGCGAAAAGATTGATCCGTCTCTTCTCGATACACTCCCTATGGCAGCTCCGCCGGAAGCGTTCGAGGATCCCCCGTTAGAGGAGGAAGAATAACCCACAACCTGCCAAGCCGTAAGCCATGCGACATAGAATAAGAACAGCCAAGTTGGGCCGCACCGGAGAGCACCGCAACGCGATGCTCGCCAACATGGTGTGCAGTCTCATCGAGAAAACGAGAATCACCACCACCCTGGCCAAGGCCAAGGCAGCACGTGTTGTTGCCGAAAAGATGGTGACCCTTGGCAAAAAAGGCACCCTGCACCACCGTCGTCTGGCTGCCGCACGATTGAGGGCACCTCAGCGAAAGTTTTTCCACGGAACCAACTCTGCTCCAGGCAAAGGTTCCGGCGCCAAAGCGATTAAAGGCAAGGATCTCCGTGAAGTATGGAGAAAAGAGCACGACGTGGTTCACATTTTGTTCGATGAGATTGCCCCGAAGTTTCAGGATCGCATGGGCGGATACACCCGCATCGTCAAAATTGCTGGTGCCCGCAAGGGGGATGCTGCTCAGATGGCGATCTTGATGTGGGTCGATGAGTCTCTTGACGAGAATGCCAAGGCGATATCTTCGACCTCCGAAAAGCCGAAAACCGCTGAGGACAAGACTGAGATTCTGCCTGAAACGCTCGAGACTTCAGCAACCGAGGAAGAGTCTCCCGTCGCCGAGGAAGCCAGCGAAGACATTTCCGCCGAAGCCCCAGCCGCGGAATCAGATGAAGTCTCAGCCGAGAAATCTGGCGATGCCGGCGAATCCAAAGAGGAAAAGTAATTTCTTTTTTTCAATATTTCTTAAGGCCCGTCGGTTGACGGGCCTTTTTTTTGTCTCTTGCCAATTGGGGTTTTTCACTTGAGCCGTTTGTTGCTAGGGATATTCTCACGGCGTGTCAATGCTTCGTAACTATACAACTAGAATCGGGCTGGGCTCAGCCGGGTTGTTCCCGACGGTTCACCCTGATCCCAATAGCGCGAAGACCTTGGCCAAGAGATCGATGCCGGTTATGACACCGCCACTTTTCGTCTAGCAGAATGTATCACTGCGGCGGAAATGAGGTGCCACGCGACTTGGCTAGGGCTGTGTTCAGCTACAAGACTGCCCCCCGCTTTGGAAACCAGCCGATGGCCATGAATGCGCTGGCCATCCTCCACGAACATGGATGGGGCGTGAAGGACAGCAAGGCGCTGGCTCTCCAGCGGTACGTAAAAACAGCCCGCGCCGGGAGGGCAATGGTCTTGGCCAATCTCGGTAAAATCCATATCCGGATCGACAGCGGATTGCGTAGGCATTTGGCCAAGAAGGTTGACAACCAGAGCGCGCCTGGAGCCGGAGAGAAACTCACCTCAATCACGAGAATTATGAAGATCGGTAAAAAGTAAACGCTGTTACATGAAATCAAAAAAACACCCAAAAACATCAGGGCTTCTTTTCGGCGCCGTGCTTTTTCAGGCGCTCACTCTGCAGGCTGGAAATGTTCGAGAGGAGCTGGCCGACAGCAAGTTCAGCCTTGTTCACGAGGCTTACGAGAACAATAACTGGGAGCTGTTCGTCACGTCGGCTGACGGCAAGTCATCGGCCAACCTCACAAACACGCCGGACGTCAACGAGTTGTATCCACAGGCCTCGCCGGACGGCGCGAAGATATGTTTCCTCGTCGATTCTGGCATGGGGCGTGCCACGGTTCGCAGCCTTTGGGTGATGAATTCCGATGGCACCAGCCGCAAAAAAGTGACCGACCGCGCACGCCAGCAATGCTGGGCGCCCGATAGCCAGACCATCTCTTTTTTGCCACAGGAATATCCGAAGTTCAACGTGACAGATTATTACACAAGCGGCATTAGCTTTTATGATTTGCCGAGCGGTAAAACACGCGAGCACGTCAACACCAAAACGTTGCATCACCTTTACAACATTAGCTACGCACCCAATGGTAAATGGATCGTCGCCACTGTTCACGCTGGCATGGGTCACCGCCACACCAACCTGTTGATCGAGGCTAACGGCAGCAAAGTGATCAACCTCGGCATCGGCGGCTGTCGCCCGACCTTCAGCCCGGACGGCAAACACATTGCATGGGGTGCTGGCGATCACGAGTTGGCCGTCGTGCCAATCGATATTGAGTCCGACCACCCGAAAATCGGCGAAAAGATTTTTCAAGTTTTCGACAAGCAAAACAAGATTTATCACGTGGACTGGTCGCCCGACGGCCGGTTCCTCTCATTTAGCCGTGGCCCGAATGGTAAGGGCGATATCACTAAGCCCGGCACCTACGAGGCCGCTTGCGAGATCGTCGGTGTACATGCCAAAGGCTGGGATATTTTCGCAGTGAAAGTTGCCAGAGGCGGTTCGGTCACCATCGGTCACAAGCCTGTTTACGACTGGCAGCCACTCACTCGCAACGGTTACAGTAACAAGGAGTCTGACTGGTTTCTGCCGCCGAGCAAATGAGCCTGCAGCAGTTTACCAGTATCCTTGGCCTTCTCGCGCTTGGCTTGGTAGTCGGTTGTGGCCCGGTACCGTCATCACCGGCCAAGCTTCAGTCGATTACCACCGACAGCGGTGTGCCGATGATTGTCATCCCGGCCGGCTCGTTCCAGATGGGCTCCGACGAGCACGAGGCCGACGAACGTCCGCGCCACGAGGTGAGACTGGGCACATTCCTGATGGATCAGTTCGAGGTCACTCACGACTTATTCGTCAAGGCGCAGTTGCCGAACCCTTCCCGCTGGCAGGATGACAGCCGCAAGCCGGTTGAGCGTGTACGCTGGCGCGAAGCCAAGCTCTACTGCAACGAACGCTCGCTGATGGA
>Ga0315316_10002375_pt1 | contig 13496 bp, 20 predicted proteins | sample M160m3416metaG_FD_203702 | JGI IMG/M metagenome (GOLD analysis project Ga0315316, IMG submission 203702) | Ammonia-oxidizing marine archaeal communities from Monterey Bay, California, United States - M1 60m 3416 | ecosystem: Environmental > Aquatic > Marine > Intertidal zone | place: USA...
CTGTTCCCAATTCTGAAGCCTTGAATGTGAACTTCTCCTCAAAATCAAAAAATTCCTTTCTAACATCTTCTTCAGTCAGTGCAATAAATGGCTCAAAGTTTTTTGCTACCTGAACCCAAATTCTTCTATCTTTCATCGGATTTACAAGTTTTGGATTTCTAGTCCAAAAGATTGATGCCTTTCTGTAAGTGTCTACTGATTTACCAAGCTCATGTTTTCGAAGACCACCTTTTGCTAGTTTTACTTTATACTTCAGCTTGACCGTATTATCATTTTCATTGTATGCTTGTGTCCAATTTTTCTCCGTAAATGCATCTCTTAATCCACCAGTCAGTGAAAATCTAGCGGTAATTGTAATAGTATCATCACTTGAAAATTCATCTTTTTCTTTCCCTAATGTGATTGCTGAAATCTGAGTTTCGGACATAATTGACATTGATTTATATCCACAATAAGTTCTTTTTTGATCAATTGAACATTCAAGTAATTAATTCAGATACTAAAGAGGCAAGTTTGCAAATTAAAGATGCTGATATCGGAGTTCTATACATTATTCAACACGAACTCCTCCAAGACAAAAATACTGAATTTGCCGGAGTCATAATTAAACATCCATTAACTAATGAAATTTGGATGAGAGTTAATTCAAAATCAAATCCAATGAATCAAATTTCTGCAGCAGCTGATACTGCTATTTCAGAAATTCAAAATTTACAAAAACTTGTCAACTCAAAAATAAAGTGAGTTTAACAGTTGAAATTTTGTCCTACTTGTGATGTCAGGCTAAAAAAAGATTCTAGTACTTTAATTCTCACTTGTCCAAAATGCAATTATACAGAAGGTGGCTCAAAAGAAAAAAAGAAATTGGATACGCAAGAAGCAGAATCTGATTTTCTTGTGGTGGGAGAAAATGAAGGAAAAGAAGTACTATCCACTATTGAGATTGATTGTGAGAATAAAGATTGTGATAGTAGAGAAGCTGTTTGGTGGATGCTTCAAACAAGAAGTGCTGATGAGCCAACAACACAATTCTTTAGATGTACAAAATGTAAAACAACTTGGCGAAATTATGCATAATACACATAAGATTTAACTTTGGTATTCATAACAAAAAAGTGATTTGGTTTTCTCAGCAAAGACAAATGGTGCAGATGAGTGGAAGGCAATAATTTCTGCTATTTCCACACTTGTAGAAGAAGCAACATTTGAGGCAACCGTAGAAGGGATTTCCTTTAGGGGAATGGATCCCTCACATGTAGCATTAATTGATATCAACTGGCCAAATTCTGCATTTGAAAAATATAATTGTGATAGTGATATAAAATTTGGAGTTCGTATTGATGAATTTTCAAAATTAATTAAAAGATCTAATAAAAGTGATTCAATTGAAATAAACATATCTGAAGATAACATGCTTTTAGTTACAATAGGAAAAAATAAAAAATATAAAATGAGATTGATTGAAAGTTCAGCATCTGATACACCACTTCCAAAAATTCCATATGATGCAAAAATTTCACTTACCTCTTCTGCTTTAGATAAAATACTGGGTGATGTACAAGTCGTATCTGATTATCTAACAATCACTTCTAGTGAATCATCAACAACATTTTCAGGAAAAGGTGATTCTGGAGAAGTTGATATTGAATTAGAAAGCAATCAAGAAGAGATTCAAGAATTATCAGTACAACAAGACAGCACCGGAACATATAGTCTGGAATATCTTAATCCAATAATCAAAGCAGTAGGTAGTAGTGTTGATATTGTTACATGCGAATATTCATCTGCAAAACCTCTCAGAGTTGAATTCAAGGTTTCAAACCTAGGTCAAATTCATTTCTATTTGGCTCCTCGTGTTGAGAGTTAAAGAATTTTAAGACCATTTGTTTAGGTGAAACAGATTTGAAATTAGTAGTAAAGTTCGGAGGAACATCACTAGCAACCGTAAAGGAGATCAAAAATGTAGTCAAAACTATAACCAAAATCTCAAAAAATAACAAAATTGTTGTTGTTTGCTCTGCAGTAGATGGTATAACTGATGAACTAATCCAAATATCCTTACTAGTAGAAAAAGGAAATAAAAAAGATGCAAACAGAACACTTGCAAGAATATCACAAAAACATAAACAATTTGCTGATCATTTGATAACAAATTCAAAAATTCTAAAAGCATTACAAAACAAACTAAATTCTGATTTATCTGAATTAGAAAAACTGGTTCAAGGACTAATTTTACTTGGTGAAGTAACAGCACGTTCCTATGACTATTTAATTTCTTTTGGTGAAAGACTATCAATTGATTTGGTGTCATTTTCACTACAAGAAATGAAAAATAAATCTGTTCCATTAAGCGGAAAAGAAGCTGGAATAGTTACTGATTCTAATTTTGGTGATTCAAGACCATTAATGGATACAACAAGAATCCGTCTTTCAAAAACAATCAAAGAACATTTAGCAAAAAATACAATTCCTGTTATAGCTGGATTTGCAGGAGTAGATCAACATGATCATACTACCACATTTGGCCGTGGGGGCTCTGATTATACTGCAACAATAATTGCATCATGTATTGATGCAGATGAAATATGGTTGATGAGTGATGTTGAAGGAATGATGACAGCAGATCCAAAGTTGATAAAAAATGCAAAATTACTCAAAGAAGTATCATATGCTGAGGCTATTGAGATGGCTAGATTCGGTGCAAAACAAATCCATACAAGAACATTTGAGCCATTATTATCAAAAAAGATTCCAATGCGTATCAGAAGTAGTTTTGATGTGAATAATCAAGGAACTCTTGTTACAATACCTCATTCAAAATCTAAGGATTCTGTAAAATGTGTATCTGCAATAAGAAAAGTTGGATTACTTGACTTGACTGGTGGTATACTATTTGCTGGACCTGGCGCTGCTGCTAAAATCTTTTCTGTGCTTGCCAAAAATGATATTAATGCAATGATGGTCTCATCAAATCCATCTGAATCAAGCATAACAATTGTTGTAAAAAAAGAGGATCTTCATAAGGCAGAAAATGTATTAGAACTTAATCTACTAGGAACAACTCTCAAAAAAATTGAAACAATTCCAAATGTAGCAATTATTGCGGTAATTGGTTCTGGAATGAGAGGTAAGGTTGGAATAGCATCTAGAGTATTTCTTGCAGCACAAAAATCTAATTCAAATGTTATGATGATTGCTCAAGGCTCATCAGAACTCAATCTAGCATTTGTTGTAAAGGATAATGACTGTAAGGCTGTTGTTGAATCATTACACAACGAATTCAAATTGAGTGCCTTAAAGTAAGACAAGGGATAAATTATTCAAAAAACTCTTAATTTCCGTGGAAGGTAAGCTGTACATTGTCGGTGTAGGTCCTGGTCACCATGATCACATGACATTTCGAGCAAAACAGGTTATTGAAGAAAGTGATACTATAGTTGGATATACCACTTATGTGAATTTAGTTCAGGATCTAATTCAAGGAAAAGAAATTCATAGTTATGCAATGACGCAAGAAGTAGAACGTGCACATCAATGTATTGATTTAGCTAAAGAAGGAAAAATTGTATCACTTGTTTCAAGCGGTGATCCTGGAATTTATGGAATGGCTGGATTAATCTTTGAAGTACTTGCAGAATCTGGTTGGGATCCAAAAAGTGGCTTACATGTTGAATTAATTCCTGGTGTATCTGCACTAAATTCTTGTGCAAGTATTATTGGTTCACCATTAATGACTGACTTTGCTGTTTGTAGTATGAGTGATCTGATGGTTCCATGGGAAATTATTGTAAAAAGAGTAGAGGCTGCAGCACAAGGAGACTTTGTTTTAGTTATTTACAATCCGGCTAGTAAGAAAAGAATTCATCAATTACAAGATACACGAAAAATTTTGTTAAAGTATAGAAAACCAACAACACCTGTTGCAATAATTAAAGGAGCATATAGAGAATCTGAAACTGTAATTATGACTGATTTAGAACACATGGAAAATTATGCTGATCAACTAGGAATGACTAGTACTGTAATAGTTGGTAATTCTTCTACATACAACTTTAAGGATTTGATGATTAATCCACGTGGATACAAGTCAAAGTACAATCTAGAAGAACCAGAAATTAAAAACTAGTGACTATTTTTAATTAATTCAAATAATTCATTACTTAATGAAATTTTATCTCTAATAGGAGCAATAATTTTCACCATGTATTCTCCTATAGTATTTTTCAAGTCACCTGGGTGCAGATTCTTTTGAGCAAAATCTGATTCCAATTCTTCATACGAATTGTATGCTACATTTCCTCCAAATTTCTCAGGCCTTTCTATTGATATTGAACTATATTCATGAAATACAATTTGTCTTGCAAGTTCCAAGACTGGATTATTTTCTGTTAGTCCTTCTTCACACCACCCCTTTCTAATCTTCTTTCTAATTTCATCATCAGAATTGTGTATGAAAATTCCGGAATTTGGATCAGACTTGCTCATCTTTCCCGGCTCTGTTGCAGAGTTTTCTTTTGGTTGTGTTAATCCTGGTAATAATGAATGATGTACCGCAACAGGCACTTTCCATTTCATTTTTGGAAAAATTTCTCTTACTAACATGTGGATCTTTCTCTGGTCCATTCCTGCATGTACAATATCTAAATCCAAAGAGTGAATATCTGCTGCTTGCATTGGTGGATATAGTAATTTAGCCAGATCAATTTTTTCCTCATTTTCTGATCTTCCCATAATTGTCAATGTACGCATTGTTCTTGCAAGTGACATATGTTTTGTAAATTTGACAAGTTCAGACCAGTATTCCTTTTTTGCATCGTAAAGGTCCGTTCCCATTACAATGTTAACCCCTGGACAGACTAATCGAAATGCATCTGCATAGTACTTGGAAACTTTAGAAATAGTTTCTAAATTTCCTCCAAGTTTATCATTAATCAACGTGTGCCAGTCTGCCAAAAATACAGTACAATCAATTCCAGCTTTGATGAAATCGTTAATCTTAAAACCTGTACTGATTAAACTTCCAAGGTGTAAAAATCCAGAAATTTCTAATCCAATGTAGTGTTTTGGTTTAGAATTTGTGTTTAGTAATTCAATTAATTCTATTTCATCTTTTACTATCTCTTTTGTTGGAGGTCTCTTGATTAATTCTACTTTTTCTGTAACATCCATTTACACAGATTTTACTTTTGTTTATCTATAAAGTATTGTATTATTTTTTATAATTATAAGATGAAATTTGTTGACGTCTATTTTTTTTGTATCTAGAATTGAAGCATTTCTATGGTGTTGTTTATCATCTTATCCATCAAATTTGGATAATACTCTTTAACTATTCCTTTAATCTCTTCAGGGTTTCTCAATGAATATTTGTTTGAAGGAATATCATACTGTTTATTGATTATTTTCTCTTTGAATAATTGACTGAGATTTACAGATACTACAGATGGAGATTTTTTAAGAAAATTTCTAATTTCTACTGATGTGGCAACTTCTTTGTCCAGTAAAAACATAATTAGCTTTCTCTGACTGTCAATTGTTAGATATTTGCAAATCTTTGCCTCATTTGTTCCTATTCCAGCAGGATACAGGCGTGTTACTCTTGGACTTCGTTCTAACTGTATACTTTTATCATCTTCTAATTTCTTTACATAATGACTTAGTGTACCATTTTTGATATTTGATAATTTCATAATCTCATTGAAACGAATTCCAGGATTTTTTTCTATTATTTCTAAAACAACTTTTTTTCTTTGCAATTAACAAAAAAAATTCAATATTTCTAGTATTTATTTCTTCATAACAAAATAAATTTGTATAATCTTCAATTAGTTTATTATGTATAATATTTTCAATTTTAAAATTTATCGTTTATAAAAAACTCCAATTGCAAACAAAATAGTCATAATCACAATACAAATATCTAAAATTTCACCACCTTCATTCCAATTATCTGCATGATCCCCGATTTTTGAATACATGTTTCCTGCTTGTCCAAATGCTAAAACACCAAATGCAGCTGATGAAAATAACATTCTTGTAATTTTAGTTTTTTTGTAAGAGATTAGTGTAATTATAAACAAAAATGATGCTAAAACAAAACCAGATTCATGAATCGCAATATGAAGTAAATGTCCTTCATGAAAAATGTGACCATAAATTAATGGTACTGATAAAATTATTATCGAACCAAGTACGGCAATTAAAAAATAAGAATATTTTTTTTCACCAAGAGTATATGTCAACGACAGGTGTCAATCTCCAGATTATTTAACCAATCTTTAATTTTTGTTACTAACTCACTCTTCAGGGTTTAATTCTTCTATAGACTTTCTTGGTTTCTTGCTTAGATAGAATGCGTGTGCACTAATTATAAAACCTACAAGCCAAATCTTCGTTGCAAATATTAAATTCCATGGTCTTTCTGGATCTGGATAATCTACTATTAGTCTATCAATATCTGGAGTTGTTCCATCAATTACCATTTGTGATGTAATCTCTGCATTTAGTACGGTGAAACTCCATAAAACTTCGTATAAACAAATTACTGCAAAGCCTAACAGCATTAATTGCAGTAAAGCCATTCTGTATGATACTACTCCAACTGTTCTTTTCCATCCAATTCTAGAAACACAATACCATGCAATTATGCATGCAAATGACAACCATGTAGTAAGGTTTGCAAAGTTTTCAAATGGAACATGTGTATTTACTAAAATTTCTCCCATTACATATGTGCCATTTTCTTGCCACTCTCCAACCATCATGACTACTCCGTAAATTAGTATACTTACCATCATTACAGAAGCAGCATAAAATATGTACAGAAAAACTTTGTACTGTTTATCATCTTCTTGTAAGTGTCTTACTTTCAATTCATCGATTTTTAATATACCTACTATAAAATTATTTCAATCATATTATATGACCAACTAGTAACCATCTTTTTGCCGTTGCCTGTTAATCTCGTTTTTTCTCTCATATTCTTTTAAAATATCATCTGGTGTGAGGTTCAATTCTAATGATGCTTGAACAACAAAATGCCAAATGTCTATCAACTCTTCTCTTGCTTCTGCTTCATTAAATTCAGTTGGTGTCTTCCACCATTTCCAGTTTGTAGTTCGTTGTAGTTCTACTGCTTCATGAATTATTGCAGTACACAATGCAGATACCTTGCCTTCAGTATCTTTTGGATATCTATCAAGATTCATCATGTCTTCTAGACCTTTTTGCATTGAGAAAATTGAATTTAGCTTGTCTTCCATAATTTACAAAAAAAATTCTTATCTATAACTGTTCAAAAAGTAACCATTTTTTCATATTGCTTTATTCTTTTTGTAATGTCTGATTTTTTTAATGACGTTAATCCTGCCAAGCCATATCTCTCAACAGCAAATGAACCCATAACATTTCCATAAATGATTGATTTTTTAATTTCAGAAAAACTTGTTTTGTTTTTAGCAGCCAAATGTCCGATCATTGCGCCAGCAAATGAATCTCCTGCGCCGGTTGGGTCTACAACTGATTCTAATGAAAATCCCACTGATGGAAAAATTACATCTTCATGAAATAGTAATGCTCCATGTTCTCCTTTCTTAATTACAACATAATTTGCACCCCATCCCATCATCTTTTTTGCACATTTCATCAAATTGTCTTCTTTTGTGAGTAATTTTGCCTCTTCATCATTAATGACTACTGCATCAACTGATTTTATCATTTTAATCACTGCATTACGTTTTGTTCCAATCCAAAAATCTATTGTGTCACACATTGAAAATTTCACATTATCAAATTCCTTGATAATTTTTACGTTTTGTTCAGGATCATTATTTGCAAGATAAACGAATTCTGATTTTTTATATGTATCAGGTACAGTTGGTTTGAATTTTGCTAATACGTTTAGTTCTGTTTTGAGTGTTTCTCTAACACTCATTGTTTCATCATATTTACCATCATACCTGAAAGTCTTTCCATCTAGAACAGTTAATCCCTTCAAATCTAAATGATTTTTCAATACTGCATGATATTTTTTTGGAAAGTCACTACCAACCACAGCAATTAATCTTGGTTTTATGAAAAAACTGGCTGAAATTGCAGCAAATGTTGCAGCTCCCCCTAGTACATTTTTGAGAGTTTTTTTTGGAGTTCTAATTGTATCTAATGCCGTTGATCCAAAAACTGTTAGCATGTATATTTACTGAAAATTATGTATAAATCCGTTATCCACCAAGTTATTCCTTAATGATCTTGTGTACATCTTTTGATTATTTCTCTAAGCTACTTTGAGCTAGCAAAATAAATCAATATCAGAGTAGATTACATATGGCAAAAATTCGAATCAAACAAGGTTCAAATGAGATTGAGATCGACTCACGAGACTTTTATCTTGACAATGATTCTGTAACCGAAGTAGTTGAAACACTACAGCAGTTACTTCACGATAGACCGCAAACTGATGTTATGAATTCTTTAGATGATGCTGAATTTCATGAGCCTGAATTCTCATCACCATCTACAATTGCAGTAGATGACATCAAACATAAACTGAGAATTCTAGCAAAAGACTCTTTCTTTGATCAACCAAAGACCGTAGGTGAAACAGTAGCACAAATGTCAGAATATGGTTGGACTGCAAGTCCATTTGATGTTTCTGTAGCATTAACAAAGATGGCCTTTAACAAAGAATTTCTAAAGAACACAACAGAAGAAAGAAATCAATATGTTTCTAAAGAAGCACTACTAGCTAACTAGAATCAATTCCCATTTTTGAAAAATCTATACATAGTTTCATAGCTAATTCATAATATGGGTGAAAAAAGAGAAATACCTGAAGAAATTGATGATCATTTCAAATTGTTTGGGAAAGAGCCATGGGAAATAGAGTATGGAGAAAAATGCCCTTTATGCAATTCTAGATTTGATGAGTTTGAAGGCTGTGCTTGTGATTCACAAGGAGATTAATTTATTTTTTTAATTTAATTATAATTCCTATAATTATTACAGCCACAATTCCAATAATTATTAAAATTATTGTATCATCATCATCATTATTTATTTTAGATTCTCCCCATTTTTCATACAAATTCTCTTCAGATTTTTCTTCTACTTTCTCATTTTGACTTGCTGAGCTTGATTTTTCTTCTTCTGACTGATCTAATTTTTCCTGTAATTTTACAAGTAGTTTTTCATGTTCCATTTCATTTGAGCCTACAACATGAACTATACCTTCAGATGTTGGTCTAAATACAATATTTGCGTGTGTATCAGTTTGTTTGAATTCTGTTGTTCGAATTTTATCTGACTCAAGTAATATCTCTTGATCTGACTCTGTCACATAAACATGATATGGTGATAAAAGTAAATCCAATGGAATCTTTAACATAAATATTTGATTTTCCTTGTTAGAATTAAATGATAAATAATTTAATTCATTTAGAAATTTCACATCACCAATTTCTCCATTTGTAAAAAATTCCAAAGTAAATTTTTCCCCTGTGTTAGAAATTTCCTCAAATTTGGCATCATTTCTAATTACTGTTTTTCGAATTGGTTCTGTATCTTCAAAAAATTCTATTTTTAAATCGCATCCCATACAATTTAGGCCACCTGCTTCACTAAGGTCAATAGGACGTGAATTTGCAAAAACTATTTCAATTTCTTCATCAACGTAAATCATTACATCATGAGGAAATACAAAATGTTTTGTCCACAATCCATTATCACTTAACTCTAGAAAATTTTCTAAATCATAGCTTGCGTGAAGATCATATGCTTTGAATGATTTTTGTCCAGCTATGATATATTCTGATTCTTCAAAAGTTTCTCCAACAAACCCCAATGGTCTTAGATAATCTCCATCCTCATCTGTTAATTCTGGGTTTGAATGCTTTCCAGGTAACATTTTAATTAATTTTGGTTCATCAGGACTCCACACACCGCCAATAACAATATGCTTTACACGTACACTCTCGTCTTTACTAATTTCAAAAATTATTTTATCAGTTTCTATCACTTCTGCAAAATCTGAAGCAAACGGTGAACCATCCACATCAAGATATTTGGATATGTCAATTTGTAGATTTGTTTGACCATAGATTTGTGAGTTAACTGTAAATAAAATTACTACAGCAAAAATTACTGCAAAAACTCTTTTATTCAAGATTTTACTCTGAGATTGAAATTTTAACCATTTTTGCATCTTCTAAAGGACAATCATTTTGGTTCCTTTGAAGGTTTTCTATCTTATGTGCAACATCCATTCCTTCTGTCACCTCTCCAAACACAGTATATTCTCTATCAAGAAATGTACTATCCTTTGTTACTATGAAAAACTGTGAACCTGCACTGTCAGGATCTGTTGATCTTGCCATTGAAACAATTCCTTCTAAATGTGATCTTGAACTAAATTCAGCTTTTACTGTATGACCTGGTCCACCCATTCCCCATTGCCCTTTCATGTTTGGGTCTTTAGTATTTGGATCCCCGCCTTGTATCATAAATCCTGGAATGACTCTATGAAATAATGTTCCATCGTAAAATCCATTTTTTGCTAGTGTAACAAAATTTCTTACTGTTTCTGGTGCTAAATCAGGAAGTAGATTAAATGAAATATTTCCATGATTAGTTTCTATGTTTACACTAGTCAATGTCGCAACGACATACGATTATCATAAGAACCTTTTGATCATTAATTGTTTTCTATGAAAGCCTTTTATGATTGATAAAGTTTCTTCCTTATTTTTCAGTCTAATTACGAATTACGTTTCTATTAATTTGCTAATTCAAATTTTATATAGATCAGTATTACACGATCCTTGTGAATCGTACTAATCAAAGCACTGTTATCAAAGCAGCAATCAATTCTTTGCTTGATAAAGGCGTAACAGACAAACAAGATATCTATACTAAAGTCGTTGATGAATTGGGAGTTCCAAGACCAACCGTAAGACGTGTTGCTCGTGACTTGAGAAACGAATTATTGGAGAAAATCCAAATCTTAAAGTCTGATACTAAAACATCAACTGCTACTGTAGAAGTTACTGCAGAGCAATAATCCTCCTTTTCATATTATATTATTCAAAAATCTACCATTAACGTTATATTTTGTATATTTTCTTCGTTAAACAATGGGATATGTAAAAAATCATCTTGCGACACTTGTTTCAGCCGTATTTGCCTTAGTTTTGACCGGATTATATTTCCCTCTAACTGACTTTGCACCATCACTTTATTTCATTTTCCTGATGGCTGTACCAATTATGTGGTTTATGGTGTTTATCATCTGGATTGCACAAAAAGCTGCAGATAACAATCATGGAGTGTCGCATTCTCATGATGAAAAAAAAACGATGAATTAACGGCAAAAGAAATTACTACATACAAACTAGACTTGAAAAAAGATCTTTCTAATGTAAAAGATACTGAAATTTCACACTTAAAAAAAGAAATTGAGAATCTAAAAACCAAAGTTGAGATTGAATCAATTCGTGCTGAAATCTATAATCTAAAGATGTTAGCACAACAAAAATAATCATTCATCACAGTGTTCACACTTGAATTCATACTCGTGATTTTTCTTACATCCAGGACAACTAACCGCTCCTCCAAAATGACATTCACACTTACACAGTTTTTTTGCATCCAATTCTATCTGAATAAATTATTAGTCATGTTAATATATTATTGATGGCATATTTTTTTTATGAAGACAAAATTAGGAATTTTTGCCGGATTATTTGTGCTAGTAGCAATGATCGGAATGTCTCCTTCATTTGCTGACTCTAACACAAATGTAATTTCTACAAACGATGGTATACAACTAACAAAAACAGTTGTACCGATGACAATATCTACAGACAACACAATGCCTTGGGGATTTATTGAAGGTACTGTAGAAAATCATGCAGAAGGATATCCTGTTATTGTACAAATTTATCAAAATGATGAACCTATTCATTTTGCACAGACTGATGTGAATGAAGATGGTACATATGAATACAAATTTCGTGCAAGAAATATTGATGGAAATAATATAGTTAATGTCTACGACGGTGACTATGAAGTTAAAATATTTAAATCAGTACAAATGACTGGAAAAAATCTAGTCTAATTTTTTTTTGCTAACTCTAATGTTTTATCTACCATTTGTTCTAATCTAGATTTTACATCATCATCTGTGATTTTTCCATCGGCCATTTTATCAGCAGTTACAAATACTGGAATTGGATTTGTTATTACTCTGAAATATGACATTAATTGTGTAAGTAATGTTTGTACATCTGTAAATCCAATCATGCCAGATGCAATAATTGCCAAACCTGCTGTTTTTCCCTCAGTTTCTTTATAATTCACAAATTCAAACAAATTTTTCAAAGCAGCACTGTACATAGAATTGTAAATTGGTGTTCCAACTAACCATACATCTGCTTCCATGATATCTTTTGCAGCCTGAAGTGTTTTCTCATTATAATCATCTACCCAGCCTCTATAATACTCAAAACCACCTTCCGACAAATTCACAAATTTAACTTCAACATCTTTCTGTTTTACATATTCCGCCACATGTTTCATCATAATCTCTGTATTGGCATTTTCTCTTGGACTGCCAGAAATAACTACAACTTTCATATCTATTTGAAAATTATACATAATTTAAGTAATGAAAAAACGGGCTCGAAGGGCTTCGATCCCTCGACCTATAGCTTAGGAAGCTACTGCGCTATCCATGCTGCGCCACGAGCCCAGCAGAAAAATAACTTGAAATAATTTAAGCGTAGTTAAGATTGGACTTAATCATTTCTTGGATTATATTCCAAGACTGATCTTCTTTTTGTTCCCATTTTTCATAATAAACTACATCCTTCAATTCTAATCTTGGTAGCCATCCTGAACGTTCCAAATCTGGCTTTGTTTCAAAATTTGTCACATGACCAAGACAAAGATATGCAACAGGTACAATATGCTCTGGTAAACTCAATTGTTCTCTTAACACATCATTAGATACTATACTTACCCAACCTAATCCGATGTTTTCTGCTCTTGCTGCTAACCATAGGTTTTGTATAGCACAACAAACACTGTAAATTCCTGCTTCAGGTATGCTTGTGGTTCCTATAATGAATGGACCAAATTTTGTGGGATCATATGTAACACAAACATTCACGTCTGATTCCATTATTCCCTCTAATTTTAGAGAAAGATATTCTGATCTTTTTGGGTCTTCAACTAATTCTGAAGCGCGTTTATGTTCTTTTTGAAATGATTCTTTGATTTTCTGTTTAGTCGTCGTATTTTTTATCAAAATAAAGTTCCAAGGCTGTGAAAATCCAACTGATGGTGCATGATGTGCAGCATGAAGAATTTTTGTTAATATTTTCTCTTTAATTGATTCTGACGTAAAATGTGATCTAACATCTCTTCTAGAGTAGATTGCTTTGTAGAATCCTGCCTTCTCATCATCAGTAAATTCATCAGTCAATTTTTAGCCTTTTTATCAT
>Ga0315316_10002377_pt1 | contig 13493 bp, 8 predicted proteins | sample M160m3416metaG_FD_203702 | JGI IMG/M metagenome (GOLD analysis project Ga0315316, IMG submission 203702) | Ammonia-oxidizing marine archaeal communities from Monterey Bay, California, United States - M1 60m 3416 | ecosystem: Environmental > Aquatic > Marine > Intertidal zone | place: USA...
CGCTGCCAATCACAGGCAACTGAAACACAGGCAACTGAAACACAGCAGAACTGAAACACAGCAGAACTGAAACACAGCAGAACTATGGGATCCAGTGCAACACATCTCTGAGCACGCACCAGCGTGGTTCTTGGTCTCTCGTACCTTCGCCTTCAACCCAGTATTTCCTGAGTTGCAGTAACGTCCCGTCCATCTCTTCAAAATCGAGAAATCGATCAAGCAATCGCACCCATTCGCCATCATTTTTCCGCACAGCCAACCCAACGGGGCGATGGATCTCCGGCGTGGGAATCACGACGGAATGCTCTGGATAAAGAACATTCCACGCCGCCCCTTCCTCGGCTGGAAGTATCAATCCGTCCAGATCTTGCCGCTTTCCCTGGAAGAATTCCTCGATTGAGTCAACCACCTCAAACTCGACATCTGGGTGACGCAAACGAGCTTGTTTTGCAGCATCCAGTTCATCGGTTCCAAGCTTGCGAACACTATCTGGAATCCCATCGAGAGCATGAACATCAAATTCATCACGACGGTGATCACGAACCACAATGGCAACCGTTGCTCTTTGGTACGGCCGCGAAAATCCGACTGCAAGCAGGCGTTCAGGTTTGATCACCAACCCACTCATTGCAACATCGATCTCGCCTGACTCCAACTGTTCAATGACGGAATCGAAGGTGTAAGGAACAAATTCCAAACGAACGTTCAAACGTGCAGCCAGCCGATGCATCAATTCAACATCGAAACCCACCAATTCATTTCGCCGATTGAAGTAGGAATAAGGTAGGTGCCGTGTTCTGTAACCGACACGCAACATCTTTTGGTTTGCCAAATGCTCCAACATGGGAGTACCGCTAAACGAGTGAGGCGGCACCTCCTCGCGTGATTCATAGACGAAAACGTCATCATGTGGCTGTGAAATCCCAAGAGCCAAGAACTGATCATCGAGAGTGTAGTCCAGCTTTGTGCTTGCCAAATACCAACGCCCCGCAGAACAAATAACGAGCAAACAGACTCCCGTCACCAACATTGATCCTGCAAGCCGAGCCAACCGCAACCTGAGTCTGCCCTGCAGGACTTCGGTAACAATGACGGTTAATGCCATCAAGTGCATGACACCCACGACATCAGCAACCCGTGTTGTGATGAACCCTGGCAGGATGAAGAGTGCCATCAAATCCTGTGGTAATTGATATTTATCCAGCATGTAGGGAATGCTGACCAACGGACTTGCGAAACTGGAAACCACACCCGTTACAGCCATCTCGGCAGTCGCGCCCGGCGATAAGTCATCCCCAACATACCAAGCTGCAAACGAGATAAACAGGAAGGCAAGGATCTTTCCAATGTGTGGAAACGGGTAGGCAAGTGGTACAAGAATACGAGCAGTCGAGTCCTCGATTCCGTTTCTCGGTTGACCATCACGATGCAATAATTCTTCAGCATGTTCCGAGATCTGTGGCAGAACGACAAAAAGCTTGCCAGTTGCGATCGCGGTCAACATGGGCTCCTGCGCTGCAGACACCAGATCTCGATAACGAATTTGAGTCACAGAAGTTACTAGCAGTGGCAAGGCTCCGAAGGTAGCCACAGCACTGGCAACAACAAAAATCAGCAGGTAAGCCTGCAGACGCGACAACTCCTCAAAATGCATCGTCCCCGCAGCTGCAGCCGTCAGCGCAAACAATCCCAATGGGGCGATTCGAATCAGGAACAGGTTGACTCGACTGATACCACTGGAACACAAATCCAGGAAATCCAGCACAGGTTCTTTCTCGGGCGTCAGCATCAGCGCGGACCCAAAGAACAGACAAAACACAACGACGGCGGGCACGTATTCATTCGTCAATGCCCGAAACACATTGGTTGGAATGAACGTCGTCACAAAATCCTGTTGTTCAACCAACGAGGTGTCATGGTCAGGACTGAAAAAGGAGGCTCCTGTGATTGGCGGCAAAGCAAGCGAGACAATCACAATGAGCAGGATTGCAAGAACCCAAAATGTAAGCAGCACCGAAGCAGTTACCAGCCCCAATTTTTTTGCCTGTGCAGGATCAAGACGCCCCATCTTTGAAACCAACGAAAGCAACAGATAGGGCAGCACTGTCATCTGCAACAGTCCAACATAAGCCTGCCCAAGCACCTGCAAGTGGCCACAATAATCACCAAACAGCAACCCACAGACAACGCCAAGCACAAGCCCTAACGCAATCCACAGGCCAAGCCTGGAACGTTTTGGCGGTACCGACAGATCGTCTGTTAACTCTGCCCCGTTGTCCACCTCAGCCGTGGGTCGCGATGCCTGATTCAAACTCATAATCCCAATAATGCAGAACTTCCTCAACTGCGTCCCAGTTTACGGCCTGCCAGGCAATGCTCCAAACCCCCACCCATAAAGACGTGAAGCACAGAAACCTCTTGCAAAACCTCGTGGACAGCCAGCCACCGAGCCGACAACAGAATCGTCTGCCCCCTGTCGACGCACACCGATTATCATGAACGGGAAGAAGATAAAGCACCCGTTGGTCAATGGCCCCTAAGGCAAAGCGAAAGATATTGTCGGTGAACACGAGCGAAAACATTCTGCAAGATCGCTCTGCTGCATTTTTAGTGATGCTTTCGTTTGTCAGCTTGCTGATCAGCTACGTCACTTCCATTTTCGTCGCTCGAAGCCTTGGGCCTGCTGGATTTGAGACTTATGTAGTCGCAATCGCCACACTCACCCTTCTATCAACACTTTCGGAATCAGGAGCAGGAAAAGCCGCGATTCAGATTTTGCCGGTCTATCAAGCATCTGCCAAATGGCAGCTGATGTCTGGCTTCTGGCGATTTTCCATACGATTGGTTTTGCTTGTCAGCTGCGTCATGGGACTGTTAGTGCTGCTGGGAGACATGAGCCAACAGCGTACCACCGAAGACCATGCCATTCTGATTGCCGCACTATTTCTCCCTGCCGCTGCCCTGTCGGGCGTTTGCATTGACTTCCTGATGGCCATTCGAGCTCCCATTCTGGGCGCTACCATCGCAAGACTGGTCATCCCAATAACCACTTTGATTCTGATGATGTTGGGCATGCACTTCATCAGGTCATTCACTGCCCCTTGGGCGGTTGCTTGCTTTGGCTTGGGCTCAGTGCTTGGCCTCGCTCTTGCAGGTGTCGCCTACCGGAAACGATCATCCGTCGAGGTATTGAATGCAACCCCTGAACAGGACCGTCCGTACTGGCTCCGTGAGTGTCTGACCTTCCTGACATTAGCCACGTTTGCTTCATGGATTTTTCGTTCCAGTGTGATTGCTCTGGATCTTCTTTCACTGCCCCCCGAAGATGTCGCCAGCTTCGCGGCAGCAGCTGAGACGGGTGGGCTCATCCTGTTACTGTCCAAATCGACAGACAAGTACTTCCAGCCCTATCTTGCGGTATTCATTGAGCGTCACGCATGGTCTGAAGGTATTGCCATGCGAAAACGGAGACTCCTCTGGGTCAGTGCAACTTGCACGGCATTCCTGAGTATCGTCCTATTGGCAGGCAAGCCAATCCTGCGTCTGTACGGCAACTCGTTTGTCAACGGTTATCCCGCACTGATACTCATCGCAACAGGCTGCTGCTTTTGGAGCATGTTTTCGCTCGCGCCTGCCTATCTGAAATTCAGTGGCCTGAACCGACTCGTGCTGATCGTCACCGCGACTGCCGCACTGGCGATGATCACACTCACCCTGTTACTTGGCTACTGGTGGGGTACGACGGGAGCAGGACTGGCATTTTTTCTGGTGCTGACCGGCACATCCTCTACTTTTCTGTGGCTGGCAAGAAAACACTTTCTCAAGCAAACGCGTCGGCCAGCAGTCCAGCCAGACCCTTCATGCGTGAATAACTGATGCTTCGTCAAAAGCTGAACTGTATTTGACAACGATACAGCCAGCCACGCTCGCCCGGCACAATATCAAGGGACGAAGAATTAATCGGAGCACCATTGAGATGAGAAACATCCACGACTGCCTTGGCATGATTTTCACGGAAATACCACGCTGCTCCCGCAGCAATCTCATCAGAACTTTGGTTTGCCCCACCCAAATTCCCGGAATCACCCACCACACGCGAACAACGCGTCAGCAACTGAAAATTGGCAGGTGAGATAAAGTAACCATATTGCAGCCAGAATCCGTGGTCAAAAAGAGAAGGGACATCAACACCTTTAAAATCAGCAACACTTCGGAAGTAATACTCCAGCGTTCCTGACAAACCCCGATACTTGAACGAGTAATCAGCACAAAACAGATTGACCGAGTATGAAATCGGCGTGTCACCAAAACGCTTTGATAACATCGAAGCAAGTGTCTTTCCTGAATCTACTACCCTCAATGTATTGAACTCAGTCGTTCCACGACTGTCGATTCGGCTTGACGCATACCCCAACCCAATCCGGGTTGCCAGCCTTTGGTGGTTTTCAAAATCTGCCAATTCTCCTAAACCCCATTTTCCGGTGGGATAGCTGTGGAGACGCGCGGAATAGGCGAAATTACTGTCCAGCGATCCAGTACTACCGGTTTCGGCACCGCCAGTCACTAGCCCATTAAAAATGGCTGCCTCCCAAAACACAGGACACAAGAACCTTCGACTCGCTCCGTAAACTCCCCACGCAAAACTACGGTTCACATCAAAAAAGGTACTGGCGACAGAGCGATCAGTGAACTCGAGTTCTTTGCCAGATAACCAGCGTGCAAGAGTGAATGGCATCTTGTACTTACCGGTCCTCAAGCCAAATTGTCCCCGACGCAAACCCAACTTGGCATGTCCCACGTCATAACTGAGGTAGTAATCAAGCAGCCGAACGTCGTCGCCACTACTGCTTCGGCCATCGAGCTGAATCAGAAAATGAAAGTCGGGATTGAACGCAACCCCGGAAAATATCAGACGACCACGTTTGAGCTGAAACTGGTTCTGGTCGTTGCCTGATCCCGTCGAATTCAACACGGTGTGTCGCAACTGTCCCCAACCGTTGAACCGCAATTGAAAGGGATATTCCGACGCCCCCAGATCACGCGAGTGCTGGCTTGCAATTAGGAACCCACGGTCATAACCGACTCGCAACCCATTGATCCAACTGAGCTCCGCATCGCTATCAAGTCCATATCCATACGACGGTTGGTGGGGGTCATAACAGCCACAACAGTAGCTGTCACAACCACAGTCGCTGAGACCTGACTCCGCCTCACACTCAAAAGCCACAGGAGTGACCGGTTGCAGGTCCATTTCCCAAATGGCCTTATCCAAGGCGATAAAAGCCTGGCGATCGATCAAGGAAAAATCGTCACGGGATGCAGACGCGATCACGTCGACAGTGGCAGGCCCCCCGACAGTCGCAGGCAACGCCGAATCATCGGACATCGCACGATCCGTACTCGCTACGGCCAACAAAGCCACGCAGAGTAGAGACCTTGTTCGGTTCATCCAAACCGAAGAATGCATGGATGTTTGTCTCGCAGAAATGAGGCATGATCGTCAAATTGATTAGATCGGCCATAACCGGCGGAATCCGAACCTGAGTTCGATTCATAACCAATGATCCGAAATGGGTAACTTTACCGATTAGCTCAACAAGAAGTTTCATTCACGTGTTTCACGAAATTTTGAAATCGAACTTCCATAGGGCTTTGCAGATTTGGTACTCCCCGACTTAGGCCTCATGTCATCTCCCTATCGAATTCGCTTATGATTCGCTTCAAACATCTGACGATTGCATTTTCCCTCACGTTAGCTGCTGCATGGTGCCACGCCCAAACCACTGATTCTGCGTCATCCCTGTCCACGACGGCACCTATCAAGAATCAATTCCTTAACACGGGTACGCTCTCGGAGTTCTCCCAACCACTCACTGCCGACAAAACTAAATCAGATAGTTTGCCCATGACGGCATTTGAGGTTCCCCCGTTCGAGAGTTCTCCTCCACTTTCGCGGGAAGCCGGACTGGATTTTGTTCACGCCGACTCGTTCTCTTCACTGCATGACACGCAGTTCGAGGCATCGGCAAACGATAAGTTGAACTTGCTCAACGCAGCGAACGACAAGCCAGACGCTGATCTGAAGTCGGATACTGACTTGGAAATGGGAGCTGTGCAAGCGTTATTCCATTATCACTTGGCGGAAGCGGAGCGAAGCCAAACAGATTTCAGCGAGCTTGATGCAGTCAACTTTCAAATAGACAACACCGAAAATTTCAGCATGCCACTGGAAGCTCCCATTTTGCAGTCGTCGGCTGCCTACGGGCAGTCCGGCGTCAACAGTGTTTCCCAATTCAACGTGGGCGTAGATTTGTACGGCGCGCCCGACTTCAAGAATGGGTTACTGATCTATGGACAGAATGTTGCGATGAAAATCGGCGGTTATGTGAAAGCAGACTTCATTTACGACTTCGATCCCATCGACTCGACAGACTCCTTTGACACTACCAAGATTCCGGTAAATGCCCTGCCACGAACCAACTCCAGATTTCATGCCAGACAATCAAGGCTCAGCTTTGACACACGCTGGAAAGGTGGAGGCGAGGTGGTCAAAATCTACGTGGAAGGCGACTTTTTCAGTACCGGCGACACATTTCGATTGCGACAAGCATATGGCGAGTCAGGTCGATTGCTGGTTGGCAAATCATGGACTGCATTTACTGATGTGGCAGCTGCTCCAGCCACGCTGGACTTCGAGGGCTCGGTTTCGTCTGTCAACCGCCGCCAAGCTCAAGCCCGATACACATTCCCAATTTGCGATGACGTTGTCACTGGCACCCTCTCACTCGAGGACACGCAGTTTATCATTGCCCTTGATCCTGCGATGGGAACCTCACGTTCACCCACCCCCGATTTTATCGGACATGTTCGCTTGGCAACCGACCTGATTCAACTGCAAGCCGCAGCGCTGTTTCGGGAAGTAGGCTTTCAACCCACGAACGAAAGCACCATCACAAAGCCTGCTGGGGGCATGAACTTCACTGGCGTTCTCATGTTGACCGGACGCACGAAAGCCTACTCACAGGTGTTATTTGGAAAAGGCATTGGCAGTTATCGATCACTGCCAGATGCTGCAGCCGTAACCGGTGGAAGCGCCGCCTTACTGCCGATGTTCGGCTGGATGTTCGGGCTCACGCACGAGTGGAACGACTTACTGAGTTCCAACTTCACTTACGCAGCCAACAACATTGAAAACACCAGCGGCCAAACAGGCGATTCCGTCAAACAAACAACCTATATGGCGATCAACCTACTCGCCAAACCACAGAACAGAACCACATTGGGCATCGAGTACTTGTACGGCACACGGACCAACAAGGACCTGCAATCCGCAGGTGCGCACAGAGTCCAATGTGCCGTGATCTTTAATCTGCCGTAAGCCAACGCCAACAAGGAGGAAACGACTAGTTGGCGTTTCCTGCTGGTGCTTCTGGCTCTTCCAAACGCACCATCAACCACTGCTGTGTCTCTCCATTTTCAAAGTGAATCAGGACGGGCGTCTGATCCTCTGTCAAACCAGAGATGCCCGCTTCCATGACTGGCCACTGCTTGCCCTTGGCAACCCAGGCGACGCGTTGTGACTCTTTGTCCACAGCTCCTTCTACTTCCTGACTTTTGTCAGTGGTGCTGTTGTTGAATGTACCGGCCACAGCACCATCCTTGCTGACAGCCAGTTGCAAGAACTGAGTGGGCGCGGGTCCGGATGCTTCTCCATCTTGCGTCAAAGCAAACACGCCCAGTGACATCCACTCCGAGGACGCGGCAGGTTCCGGAGCTGACTCGGCAATTGTCATTGCCTGCTGAGCGTACTCATCCGACGTGGCAACGGGCTGCCCTTCGTAATACACCGTGCTGTTATCGTAATAGACGTTCCCGCCGTAGTTATATTGCCTCGAATTTGACCAACCCCACGGAAACCAATTCGTTACCGCGGCCCACGTCGCCACGTGGTAGGGATGGTTCCAGCGGTAACGTGCGTAGTCAGGATGGTCCTTGTAAAAATCGTAACGAGGATAATGGTCGTGCATTTGCTCTCGCACCTCGTCACGTCGATCGTATCGATCCTGGGTCCGCTGCGGCATGTCCTCGACTCGTGCGGCTCGATTCTCTGTGCCAGTTGTTCGTCGATCTTGTCGAGTTCCTGTTCGATCCTGACGACCATCTGTTCGATCATCCGACAGCTTCCCTCGATTGTCGACTCGGTCCTGCCGATCAGCTGCATTTACCCGATCAGCCGCCCCTGGACGTGTCTCCGCCATTCCAGGCAGATTCGTGCGATCAGCGAGCCCCGGAAGCTGGCCCGTTTGAGGCCCCCGGTTTTGCAAGAAGTCACTTGCTGCATTGTTGGAAGGCATCGGCCGTGCACCATCAGCCGGACGGGTTCCCGCCGCAGGGCGATTTGCACCGCTGGAGGGAATATCGAGAAAGCCTTGCAACTGGCTCTGTGATGGACGACTCCCTGAACCCACCTTTCCTGCATCGAGATTTGGCCGCGAGGTTCCGCCACCAAGTGAACCACCACCGGGAACCGAAGGACGAGTTCCCCCGTTGGGCAAATTCGGACGGGTCGTGGAAGGATCGGGGCGACTGGGGGACGCCGTGGGTCGACTGGGCGAAGTACTGGGTCGACTCGCTGATGGGCTGGGTCGACTCGCGGATGGGCTGGGTCGACTCGCGGATGGGCTGGGCCGGCTCGCGGATGGGCTGGGCCGGCTCGCGGATGGGCTGGGCCGGCTCATCGAAGGTGAACGGCTAGCCGAAGCCCCCCCACCACCACGACTGACACTCCCACCACCACTGCGACCGCCACCGCCTCGAGCAAGCAGTTCGGTGTTGATGGACATCGAGAGCATCAACATGAACACACAGAAACACGAACGGTGAAGCATCACGCGACTAAGATTTGATAACGACAAATACATTCAAACACCTGCGAAACTAACTAAGATTTTGGATTGCAAAAATGTGGCTTGAGAGCCAAATCACTCACACGACGCATGACAGCGAACCTCACTGACGTACCACTGTGACTTCAGCGATATTTGGCAGCAGTTGACCATCGAAAGTTCGGCTCACTGACTTGAACGCGAACCCTGCCTCACCCTGACGAGTCAGAACATTAACCGCCGATGTCGTGTGGCCAGTGGCGGTATGCCCCTTCTTTCGCACGTGCCAGCTTTCTGGTTCCTGAGCATCGGCCTCATCAGCAGACCAGATCCCTGTTGCAAATCCTCCGTCTGAATCAAATGTCCATGAGCGAATCCGCTTTTCAACAGCATCCCAACCGATGATTTGCATCCCAGACAAGTGAACGCCCTGCTGATCGGAAACAGCAAAGGCCCGATGCAGAAAGTTCTGATTTTTAGTCCAGTGGCAAACCGTTTCGATTCGGCCAGTCTCATCCTGGTCGATCCAAGTGCCGACCAGCCATTCCAATTGCTTCAGATGCTCGTAATTGGACATTGAAACCTCTTCAACTTTTTCCTCCACACGATCCAAAAGCCAAACACCATCCCTACGCACATGCACTGCTGAGTATTCAGTGACTCGATCCTCGAGCTCAGCCCCCCGAAAAGTTGCCCGTCCCTGCTCGACAGCAACATTGGGTGAAACAAATTGAATCGCCTCAACCACCACCTCGATATTCAAGCCGTCCGCATTTTCGAATACGGTTTTAAATTGATTTTCGATTGCTTCTCGACCGGTGAGTCGGCGTCCATCAACGGGCGTCACATAAACGGCCTCGGGGGACCAATGACTGGCCACGGCCTTGGCATCTTGACGGTTGAATGCTGCCACGTAGGACGCAATTGCCTTCCGAATGGCCTGCTCATCTTTTTCCTGAGCCACGGTAGTTCCAGCTTGTCCCCAACAAATCCCGCAACTCAGGATTGCAAGAGACATGACCATCCCCAGCCTGCCATGCTTCCACGCTCTCCGCACCACTTGCAACAACAATGTCATCTCATTTCACCTCAGGTCGTCAATAAAACTTTCGTGGACAATGCCGGACTGCCCGGCGGATCTACTCAAACACCTGCCACTTGCAAGCGGATGAAGATTAAAGCTATCCACAGATTTTGCCAAGTGGCCGCATAGTATGCCTCAGATATTCAGCCCCCCACACGCTCACAGACAATAAAAAAACGCCACTCACGCGACTGCGTGACTGGCGTTTGAGATGAGCTTAACTTGTCAAAAGGTGCAGGGCAGACTACTTGAAATCGGCGCTGTACTTGTTCACCAGTTGCCTCCGCATTGCCGCGGTTTCCCCTGCAATTTGGCCCCAAATGTCCTCCAAACTCTTTGCTCCTTGTGAGCGTTCCTGCATATGAATCTGGGCTATTTCACGCCCCTGTTGCTGACGAGAGGCATTCATCGCGCTAACTCCTGACCCCATTCCTTGCGGGCCATACGGGGTGGACCCGTACCCCATACTGGCGCGGTAACCACCATAGGAACTGTTCGAGTATCCGGAAGTTCCACTCCCACCCGTTTGCGACACTCTCAACGCACTGGACCTGCCAACGCCCTTCATAAGCGACTCACAATTTCTGAAAGTTGCCGCAATCGTTGCTCCAAAATTGACAAGATCGGGATCGACATTCAAAATCGGCAGGCGATCGATTTTTCGTGAGTATTTGTCGTACCAGATCGCACCTTGTCCGAACGACTGAAAATGATGGTCATCCCGGAGGTCGTCCATCAAAGCATTGAGCGAATTCCAATACTGCTGCGTTGCCAGCAGAGTCTTCTTCTTGGGATCATTTGCGTGTTCGGATTTGGCATCCTGAACAGCATGGGTCATCGAGGTGGGCAATTCCATCACACTCATCAGTTTACGAGTGCCTTCATCGCCAAGATTTCCACGCAACATGAAGGTATTTCCACTGACCGACGGCTCCCACTGCTTAAAGTCGTCAATCATCGCACCTTGATTCTTCAGAACCTCGATTAGCAGTGGTTTGCCAACCTTGGCGAGGCATTCAGCAGACTCAGCGAAGTCCACGCGAATGGCGCCAAGCTCAGAATCATCAATCGAGATGCCCAAGGTGATACCCTGAATACCTTGCAACAGGCTTACCAACTCTTTGGCAGGAATGCCCGCGCCTTTGAGAGCATCCAGCTTCGCAATCCTTTGCTCAATTTCAGCCACCGAAACGAGTCCTCCCAAGTCCATCGCCATGATGATCGGGGTTCCAACTTTGGTGGCATAGTTGAACGCCTCTTGGAGATAAGGTGCCAGATGACCGCCTGGGGTCGATACGTTTGTTTGTCGCAACCAGCGAGACACATCCTGGCGGTTGGCCGGAGTGTATGACGCCATGAAAGCTGGTCCCATCTGAAGTACAAAGTGGTCGTCTGGAAGTCGTACGGCTGTGTGCCCGTTGATTTCATCCATTGCGCCACCGTAATGCGTCGCAACATCCAGGACAGCTTTATCTTCACTAAACTTCATCATGCCGAGTTCCCACAGAGCTTCATGCCCAAAGTGCAGGTCATGCCGACCTGCAATCAACACCTCCGTCGCCCCTGGTGGCAGGGCAGAAATACCGGAATCATAGGCGGCCTGCCGCCTTGCTTGCCAGCCCTCACGGTCAGCGATACGAGACCCAAACATCTTTTGGGCGTTGATTAAAACAAGTGTGTTAGCGTCAGCCGGAACCCGAGCTCTCATGCCGGCGAACTGCGCGGTTGCGAGTGTGGGCGTGAGCAAAAACGTCAACAGCAGGGGAAGGCAAACGGCGCTTTTCATTGTGTCGATGTGGATCACTTGTGAGGTTGGTTTCGCCCTCACTTCAGTCAAACACCAAGCACAAAACCTGAGGCAACTGGAGCAACAGCGAGTTACATGAGCCCAGTCCGGTACATCCGGCGGGTACAAGATTATAGTCACAAGTTGGGTGGGATGTATCAGGCTCTTTCCTGCATTTACGCATCGTTTACGGAAATTCCGGTGCACGAAATTACCTGATCGCTATCACCACTGAATGTGGCAGCGGAGCTTGATGGGTGCCAAGCAGCTCAAAGACAAGCTCCAAAACGGAGGCGGATTGCCCCCTCAAGCATGGCAAAAAACCAACGCCCATGTCCAAATCCCGCTGTTTCATCGGCAGAACTCACCCATCGGATGGCACCCTGAAACGACTGGTACAGCGCTGAGACAGCAGGGAGCAAGCGATTAACAGCGGGCCAGCCCCCCCCCCGCAACTCCCTATCAAACCCGCACACCCAAACCCGCACACCACTCGATCTTCCCTTTCCCTACCAATGGCAAGAATGCGCCCCTTGCACACCGTTCACGCACCCATTTGGTCCTCCAACAAAATCGCGAGACTGCCAAAAGCCAAGGCCCACTCGGATCGCAAATTGAGCTAGAGCTTTGCTGCGGAAGTGAATCCCAACGCACTGAAACGGAAACTCGAAATCAGTGCCTCGAAATCAGTGCCTCGAAATCAGTGCCTCGAACCTTGGGAATCCGACGCTTCCCACCGCCTTTCAGAACGAAAAAGGGCAGCAATCGACATTGCCAATTGCCGCCCATGCAGAATGCAGGAAAAAGGAAGATCAGATCCAACCTACCGTCGCATCATTTTGACCCACCGCCCTCTTTCAACTTCCGCATGACTGAATCCAGGTTGAAACTCGCAGCCTCCTGTCGAGGCGGAAAGTCCTTGAAGGTTTTCAAGAAATCCCCAACATACTCCTGAGCCGGCGAGAGCAAAAACACACGATCAAGCAGCCAGTCGTAATAGGTATTCGAAGTGACATCTGCCCGCTCATAAGGATCAAGCCTGAGATTGAAAATTTTTGGCACACGAAGATTGACAAATGGCTCAGCCCAAATCTGCAAAGTCCCTTGAACACGTTGCTCGAGGAACACGATCTTCCAGTTATCAAAACGCAAGCCGGTGATCTGCTGGTCATCGTTGCAGTACAGAAATGACTCACGTGGCCCCTTTTCTTTCTGTCCCGTAAGATAGGGAACCAGATCGAATCCATCCAGATGAACTTTGTAATCCCGGCCGTTGGCTTGATAACCCTTCATCAACTTTGATTTGATACCAGGTTCTCCCGCCATCGCAAGAAACGAGGGAAGCCAATCGAGGTGAGACACGATCTCGTTGGACACACTACCTGGTTTGATTTTCCCGGGCCACCGAATCATCGCGGGCACACGATAAGCTCCCTCCCAGTTCGAATTTTTCTCGTTGCGGAAAGGAGTAATGGCTGCATCAGGCCAGCTGTTCATATGCGGTCCGTTATCGGTACTGTACATCACAAAGGTGTTGTCACCGATTCCCAATTCATCAATTTTATCGAGTACCGTTCCCACGTTCTTGTCGTGATCGATCATCGCATCTGCGTATTCACTCATCCATCGCCCCGACTGCTCACGACTTTCTGGTTTGACATGAGTGCGGAAATGCATGTGCGTGAAATTCACCCAGACGAAAAAGGGCTTCTCTGCTTCCACTTGCTGTTCCATGAAG
>Ga0315316_10002378_pt1 | contig 13492 bp, 14 predicted proteins | sample M160m3416metaG_FD_203702 | JGI IMG/M metagenome (GOLD analysis project Ga0315316, IMG submission 203702) | Ammonia-oxidizing marine archaeal communities from Monterey Bay, California, United States - M1 60m 3416 | ecosystem: Environmental > Aquatic > Marine > Intertidal zone | place: USA...
CCGTTGCGTTGCGTGCGGCTTTGTAGAGGCCCGCCCTGACGCCGGCGTCAGCGTGCTGCCAACCCGCGTCACCCGCGCGGCGGCACGGCGCGTCGAGACCGAAGCAGAGGCGGTCCGCTTGTTGGAAGACTAGGGGTCGGCACTGCTCTACATAACCTAAAATTATGAGGGGAATTAATAAAAAGCATTGGCATTCATAACCCGGTCCACCGACCATACGGCTCGCTCACAGGGCGTGACCTTTTGCCCATGTTATTTTCAGCAAATTCGCTATAATCCCGGCGCTTTTTGACCCCCTCAGTGGCTCGGGGCTCAGTGCCACACAACCATATGGAGTACGCACGCGATGAGGAGACTATTCTCAGCAGCGGCTTTGACATTATTGGCGCCCCTCGCTGCGGCCCAGAACCAGATCAACATGTCACCGGGTGTGACAGAGATCGGGGCTGATATTTTTGAGCTCCACATGTTGATCATGTGGATCTGCGTGATAATAGGCGTCGCCGTGTTCGCGGTGATGTTTTACTCCATTTATGCGCACAGAAAGTCTAAAGGTCATCAGGCTTCACAATTTCACGAGAGCACGAAGGTCGAAGTGGCATGGACGGTCGTCCCCTTCCTGATCCTCATTGCCATGGCAGTGCCGGCGACCTCGACGCTGCTTGAAGTGTATGACAACGACGAAGCTGAGTTGGACGTTTTGATCACGGGTTACCAATGGAAGTGGAGGTACGAGTACCTTGAAGCGTCAGGGGAGCCCGTCGCCTTTTTCTCCAACCTAGCTACCCCGCAGGAAGAGATCTACAACACCGAACAAAAGGGAGAGAACTATCTCCTTGAAGTGGATGAGCCCCTGGTTATTCCGACTAATACAAAAGTCCGGTTTCTGATTACGGCGAATGACGTGATTCACTCCTGGTGGGTCCCGGAAATTGCCGTTAAGCGCGATGCCATACCGGGCTTTATCAACGAGGCATGGACCCGTGTACCGGAGGAAGGCATTTATCGTGGCCAATGCACGGAGCTTTGTGGTGCTTATCACGGATTTATGCCGGTTGTGGTGCACGCGGTTTCTCGCGATGAATTTGACGCGTGGATGGCAGCCAAGCGCGGTGCAGCCGTAGCCCAGACAGCGCTGGCTATGCAGACACTACCGGCTGATGAGCTGATGGATCAGGGCAAGGCGGTCTATGACAGCGCCTGCCTCGCTTGCCATGGCGCACAGGGCGAGGGCGGGATTGGCAATGCGATCGCCGGCAGTTCGTTGGTCTTGGGAGATTTGTCCGAGCACATGGCGGTCGTTGCCAAGGGCGTGTCGGGCACCGCCATGCAAGCATTTGGCGGCCAGCTTAACGACGTTGAAATGGCGGCGGTACTGACCTACCAGCGCAATGCGTTTGGCAACAATACGGGCGATATCGTCCAGCCCGGTGACGTCACCGGCATGAAGCAAGGTTAAGGGAGAGCATACGATGGGTGATCATCATCACGGACCCGCCGCGGGCATCACGCGCTGGCTTTTTACGACTAATCACAAGGACATCGGCACGATGTACCTGTGGTTCTCCTTCGCCATGTTTCTGCTCGGCGGCTTCTTCGCGATGGTTATTCGCGCAGAATTGTTCCAGCCGGGTATGCAGCTTGTAGAGCCTGCATTTTTTAATCAGATGACAACCCTGCACGGGTTGGTGATGGTATTTGGCGCCATCATGCCGTCCTTTGTGGGGCTGGCTAACTGGCTAATCCCGATGATGATTGGTGCGCCGGACATGGCGTTGCCGCGCATGAACAACTGGAGTTTTTGGATCTTGCCGCCCGCTTTTCTGATGCTGGCGTCAACGCTGTTTATGGAAGGCGGTGCGCCGGCTTTTGGCTGGACCTTCTATGCGCCGCTGTCGACAACTTATGCGCCGCCATCGGTGACCTTCTTTATTTTCGCCATCCACATTTTGGGCGTGTCGTCCATCATGGGCTCTATCAATATCATTGCCACCGTGATGAATATGCGAGCGCCGGGCATGACTTATATGAAGATGCCCCTGTTCGTCTGGACCTGGTTAATCACAGCCTTTTTGCTGGTCGCCGTGATGCCTGTTTTGGCGGGTGCAGTGACCATGATGCTAATGGATATCCATTTCGGCACCAGCTTCTTTTCCGCGGCCGGTGGCGGCGACCCCGTACTGTTCCAGCACATCTTCTGGTTCTTTGGTCACCCCGAGGTTTACATCATTATTCTGCCTGCCTTTGGTGTGGTGTCGCAGATCATTCCTGCCTTTTCCAGAAAGCCTCTGTTTGGCTACGCCTCGATGGTCTATGCCACGGCATCTATTGCCTTTTTGTCCTTTATCGTCTGGGCGCATCACATGTACACCGTGGGTATGCCGGTCGCGGGAGAGCTGTTCTTCATGTACGCCACCATGCTCATCGCCGTTCCGACAGGCGTGAAGGTATTTAACTGGATTACGACCATGTGGCGCGGGTCGCTTAGCTTCGAGACGCCGATGTTGTTTTGCATCGGTTTCCTGATCCTCTTCACGCTGGGTGGATTTACCGGCCTGATGCTGTCGATTGCACCGGCAGACTTCCAGTATCACGACACTTATTTTGTGGTGGCGCACTTTCATTACGTGATGGTGGCAGGGGCAGTGTTCTCCATGACCGCTGCGGTGTATTACTGGTTACCCAAGTGGTGTGGACGGATGTACAACGAGGCGATGGGCAAAACCCACTTCTGGATTTCGTTTATCGGCTTCAACATTACTTTCTTCCCGCAACACTTCGTTGGTCTGGCTGGTATGCCCCGGCGCATCCCGGACTACGCGCTCCAGTTCGCGGACTTCAATATGATGTCCTCGATTGGCGCCTTTATTTATGGCGCCTCCCAGCTGCTGTTCCTCTACAACGTCATTGCGGCCATCGTGGCGGGCAAGCCGGTTAGCGATGAAAGGGTTTGGGACGGCGCAGAAGGGCTCGAGTGGACCCTGCCAACGCCGGCGCCCTACCACACCTTCGAAGAGCCTCCGCAGGTGCCCAAGCCCGCGGGCACAATTTAAAGGGTCGGGGTGCCAGGGAGTCTGATATGGGCAGTCTGCGTCTAAGCCGAGTCCCCGCTATCGATACCGCCCTGAAGCTGGTGGCGGTCGCCGTTGCGATGTTTGCCTTCGTTTTTGTCGTGATGGTGCCGCTCTACAACGTACTTTGCGATGCGCTGGGCATTAACGGTAAAACAGCCAGCCAGGCTTACACGGCGGTTTCAACGTCGATTGACGAGAGTCGCCAGGTCACCGTGCAGTTTGTCGCGATCAACAATGACGACATGCCTTGGTCGTTTTCCACTGAGGCGCGCAGGATGCGTGTTCATCCGGGCGCTGCCAATGGCGTTGTTTTTCGGGCAATGAATCCGACAGACGCCGAAATGGTGGCGCAGGCCATCCCCAGTATCTCGCCCAGTCGCGCGGCGGCGTATTTTCACAAAACCGAATGCTTCTGTTTTGACCAGCAGGCATTGGCGGGCCGAGCCGGAGTGGACATGCCTCTGCAGTTCATCGTTGATCAGGACCTGCCTAAAGATATTCACACGATCACGCTTTCCTACACGTTATTTGATGTCACCGATACGGTGACCGATGGTCTTGCTGTCCGCTGAAGGACGCACCTGAGGAGACACTTATGTCCAGTTCAACATCCGCTCCTGCCGGCCACGAGAAATATTATGTTCCCGAGTCCTCAAGCCTTGCCGTCAGGGCGACCATTGGGCTGGTGTTGTCGGTGTTCGGTGCGGCGCTCATGCTCAACGACATGACGTTTGGGGATCCGGAGCGATCCAGCGCTTCGGTATGGGTGCTGACCACCGGTCTGGTGTTTTTTATCTTCACCCTTACCAGCTGGTTTCGCACTGCGATTAGGGAAAATCTTGCGGGCATGAACAGTAGCCAGCTTCACCAAAGTTATGTTCTGGGGATGTTCTGGTTCATCTTCTCTGAAGTCATGTTTTTTGCGGTGTTCTTCGGCACGTTGTTATATGTGCGCCAGTTTGCTGGCCCCTGGTTGGCTGGTGAGGGCGATGGCGGGCGGATGAATGGACTGTTATGGCCCGGATTTGAATTCGCGTGGCCGCCGGTCATAACGCCGCAGGAGATTGTCGGTGGGGCAGACGCACAGGTAATCGCCAATAACGGGGCCTTTGTCTCTCAAGAGAAATCGATGGCCCCCGCGGACGCACACGCTTGGTATGCATGGCTGCCTATGTGGAACACGATTATCCTGCTGTCATCCAGTGCCACCGTGCATGTCGCCCACACCGCCATCCTGTCTGGCGACCGCAAAAAGTTTAACCGCTGGCTCGGGATTACCGTCGGCCTCGCCTTGATTTTCTTGGGTCTGCAGGCGGCGGAGTATTACGAAGCCTATGTGCTGTTCGGTTTGACACTCAATTCGGGCATTTATGGCTCCACCTTTTTCATGCTGACGGGCTTCCACGGTTTTCATGTGGCAATGGGCATGACGATGCTGTTGATTCAGCTGATTCGGTCCATGAAGAACAAGCACTTCACTGCTACTGATCACTTTGGTTTTGAGGCGTCGAGTTGGTATTGGCATTTCGTGGATGTCGTGTGGGTGTTTCTGTTTCTTTTTGTCTACATCCTCTGACAGTGCGCTGGCAGTGCGAGGGCGCGGTGGCGCCCTTTTTTATAAGTGCATGAGTTGCGTCTAGAACGCGTGGCCTGAAACCGCCCCCTTGGTGACTTGATCATTCGCTACTGTCGGTGGTGGTGACTGGTCCCGGATCCCAGGGGTTTTGTTGTCCGAGTTGTCCCGTGATCAAGCCGTAGACTATGACTGCCAGCAGACAAACACCTAAAGCGAGACGAACACCGAGAGACGTAAAGAGACGCTTTTTTTCAGTGCTACCCTGATCGGACATCAGAAACACCAAACCCGACGCGAGACTGGCGACAAGCGCTATCATGAGCAGAATAATGATGGTCTTGAGCATGAGGTCAGCCCTTGTGGCTCCTTGCGCGAACGGCCGCAAACATTGTGCAGCGAGAGATACGACAGCATGCAGTTTAACCGAAGCCTCGGACCCCTGACGGTAAAAGGTGATGTGAGAGCCGTATTCGCAGGGGTGGTGTTGCTCGGCTTGCTCAGTAATCTCGGTTTTTGGCAGCTTGGCCGCGCGGGAGAAAAAGCTGCTTTGGAAGACCGGTGGCAGGCCCGCGCGGCGGAGCCTGCTGTGACCCCTCGCGCGTTAACGGACCAAGCCAGAGACCCGGCGGACCGCCAGGTGCGTTGGGAAGGGGAGTTCCGCGCGGGAGACTATCTGCTCCTAGATAATCGGTTGCATCGGGGACAGCCCGGTTTTCACGTGATTGCGCTGGCCAGCGCAGGTGATGCAGTGGTGCCAGTCAACTTGGGCTGGTTGGCAGGGGACCCCTCTCGCCGGACGCTACCGACGCCCGCATTGCCCGCGGGCCTGGTAACCATCGAAGGGCGCGTGTATGTGCCAAGTGGCAAGCCGCTAATGCTGCAAAAACCTGAGCCCCCGCAGGGGCTTCCCGCTACCGTGCAGACCCTGTATTGGGATGGCTGGCAGGGTTCTCTTTCGATGCTGACAGATAGCGAAGTGTTTCCCTATGAGGTCAGAATTGAGCCTGAGTCGCCTCTGGCGCTGGTCGCGGAGTGGACGGTCGTCAATCAGTCTCCCTCTATGCATCTGGGCTACGCGGTACAGTGGTTCGCTATGGCGGCTGTACTGCTGTTAATTGGTGTGCTCCGCCTCACTAATGTGCGCAGTTTGCTGAGCGGGAGCGGATGATCATGTCAACGCCGACGGCGAGCACGCAGCAGCGACGCGCACGCACGATACTGCTTCTGATCGCGGGCATTCCTATCTCCATGATGCTCGCCGCGACGGCGCTATGGTGGGCGGTGGATAGCGGCCATGTTGATGTCTTGGGTAGCGTTGGCACCGCGAATCATGGCGCGCTGATCACACCCCCGCGTTCGTTAAGCGGGACCCGTTTTCAGCACGAGGGGGTGGCCGAGACGTTGTGGCGGGACCTGCCGGCCAAGTGGCGATTTATGGTGGTTCAGCGCGGCGACGACTGCGGTGACCTGTGCCAACAGCAGCTCTATCAAACGCGCCAGATTCACCTCGCTCTCGGCAAAGAATTCAATCGGGTCGGGCGAATCGTGCTCAGCGATACGTCTCCAGCCGCGGTCACGCTTGCTCCGGGTATTGGCGACCAGGCAGACCCCGTCACGCAGCGATTGGATGATTGGCTGGCTCGCGAACATGTGGGTATCTTGCCGCTGACGTTGCCGGCAATAGAGTTGGAGGGGTTGGTGCCCGAAATTCTGACAGCGCCTGCGCAATGGTATGTCGTCGATCCTGCGGGTTGGATCATGATGCGGGTATCGGATGACCTTCATTACAAGGACGTCATTAGTGATATGCGGTTTTTGCTGAAAAACTCCGGCGGCTGATACTGCAGGGCGATGATGCGCTGGGGATTCGAACCGGAGACAAGCGCGGTTAAGGATGTTGAGCCTGCGATTGGGTGGGCTGGCATTGGGAAAAGCCGGGCAGAACGAAATAAAAAAGGTAACCGCCGTGACAGAATCAAGACAACGAGGCGTACGCTGGACGATTTTTGGCGTGGTGGTATTTATGGCGCTCGTGGTTGCGAGCTTCATTCATCGCGTCGGCGAGCCGCGTATTATGAGTTTGGCAGAGACGCGTGCGAATGGTTTGTTTTTGTTTGACACCCCTCGGGATGCCGGTGATTTCGTACTCATCGATCACCGCGGCGCATCGTTCACTCGGGATAACCTTGTCGGCCAGTGGACGCTGATTTTTTTTGGCTTTACCCACTGCCCGGATATTTGTCCGACCACGCTAGCCGAGTTGGCTCAGCTTAAAGCCCAGCTGGCTGACACCGAAGCTGACGCTACTCGCGTTGTGATGCTGTCAGTGGACCCCGCCCGAGATACTCCGGAGCGCTTGGCACAATACGTCCCCTATTTTCATCCCGATTTTGCAGGTGTGACGGGAGAATTTCCCGAGATCCTCAGTGTTGCGCAGCGCCTGAATGCGCCCTTTCGCAAGGTGAGTGAGCCTGACGGCAGCTACCAGATGGAGCACAGTGCCAACGTGATACTCATGAATCCCCGCGGGGACTATCATGGTTTTTTTCGCGCGCCCCTCGATATTCCCAAAATGCGGGTAACCTTACGGTCCACCCAGTATTTGTGGGAGCACTGATCTCATGGCGAACCGGCTCATCCTAGTAGACGGATCCTCCTATCTGTTTCGGGCTTATCACGCGCTACCCGCGCTCACCAATTCAAAAGGGCTGAATACCGGCGCTGCCAAAGGCGTCATTGGCATGATCCGCAAGTTGGTGGCCGACTACGCCCAAGATCAAGTCGTCGTCGTGTTCGACGCCAAGGGGCCCACCTTTCGTCATGAGATCTATGCACAATACAAGGCCAACCGGCCGCCCATGCCCGATGAGCTGCGCGAGCAGATTGAACCCATACACAATGCCATTCGCGCGATGGGCTTGCCGCTCATCTGTATTGGTGGTGTCGAGGCGGATGATGTCATCGGCACACTCTCGGTAGAGGCAGCCAAGGACGGCCGAGACGTCGTCATCTCCACCGGTGACAAAGATATGGCGCAGCTGGTCAATGACCACGTCACGCTCATAAACACCATGAACAATACCTCCATGGATCACGATGGTGTGGTGGCGAAGTTTGGTGTGCCGCCAGCACTCATTATCGATTTGCTGGCCCTTATGGGCGACAAGGTCGACAACATACCCGGTGTCGCCGGTGTGGGAGAGAAAACGGCAACCGCGTTGCTGCAACATTTGGGTGGTATCGATTCGATTTACGGGCAGCTCGACGCCGTCGCCGATTTACCGATACGCGGCGCGAAGAGCCTCGGAAATAAACTCGAAGGCGCGCGCGCGGAGGCCGACCTTAGTTATGAGCTGGCGACGATCAAAATTGATTGTGATCTGGGGCTTGCAGAGGGGGACCTCGACTCCAGCCCGCCGGATACCAACGCCCTGATTGCGCTGTTTCAGGATCTTGAGTTCAAGACCTGGTTAGACGCCTTGTTACAGAGCGATGATAAAGCGGACGGGGATGTTGTGTCTGACGGGGATGAGACCCCAGAGCCGGTGAGCGCCAGTGACGCCATTGAGGTGGCGACTATTTTTAATCAGAGCGATTTTGATGAATGGCTGGCGAAGCTTGGGTCTGCCACCTTATTCGCCTTCGATACCGAAACGACAAGCCTCGACTATATGGTGGCGGAAGTGGTGGGAGTCTCTTTCGCGGTGGCGTCAGGTGCAGCCGCTTATGTGCCGCTGGCGCACGATTATCCGGGCGCGCCAGACCAGCTCGACCGTGACGTCGTGCTCGAGGCCCTGCGGCCCCTGCTTGAGGATGAGCAGATCGCCAAGGTCGGACAGCACCTTAAATACGACGCCAACGTCCTGGCTAACCATGGCATTACCCTGAGAGGCATTCGGGAAGACACCATGCTGGAGTCTTACGTGCTGGACGCCGCCGGGAGTCGCCACGATCTCGATACGCTGGCTCTCAAGTATCTTGGACAGCGCACCATTCATTTCGAGGATATCGCCGGTAAAGGCGTCAAACAGCTGACGTTTAATCAGGTGCCTATCGAGCAGGCTGCGCCCTACGCAGCCGAGGACGCCGAGGTGACGCTGCGCTTACATCAAAAACTCGCAAAAAAATTGAGCGAGGAGCGCGCGCTATCCGCTTTGTATCGAGAGTTGGAAATCCCGCTGGTGCCCGTGCTGTCGCGGATCGAGCGCAATGGTGCGTTGGTCTGTCGCAATACTCTCGCATCACACAGTCAGGAGCTGGGTAAGCGCATCCTGTCTCTTGAAGCCAAAGCCCACGAATTGGCGGGTGGCCCGTTTAATCTTGGCTCACCCAAACAGCTTGGCGAGATTTTGTTCAACCAGCTTGAGCTGCCTGTGCTGCGCAAGACCCCAAAGGGTGCGCCTTCCACCGCCGAGGAAGTGCTCTCCGAGCTGGCGCTCGACTACCCGCTGCCTGCGGTCCTGATGGAGTACCGGAGTCTCAGCAAATTAAAGTCGACTTACACCGATAAGTTGCCTGAGATGATCGATCCACGCACCGGGCGGGTGCACACCTCCTATCACCAGGCAGTGACCGCCACCGGGCGTTTGTCGTCATCCGACCCGAACCTGCAAAACATTCCGATTCGCACTGAAGAGGGCAGGCGAATTCGCCAGGCCTTTATTGCTGCCCCAGGCTGCAAGATTGTCGCTGCCGATTATTCCCAGATCGAATTGCGCATCATGGCGCACCTCTCTCAGGACGATGGCTTGCTCAATGCCTTTGCCGCCGGTTTGGATGTGCACAGTGCGACCGCTGCCGAAGTATTCGGTGTCGGGATAGAGGGGGTATCCGTGGATCAGCGGCGTAAAGCCAAAGCCATCAATTTTGGTTTGATCTACGGCATGTCGGCGTTTGGTTTGGGTAAACAGCTGGGCCTCGGGAGAAATGAGGCGCAAGAGTATATCGACCTCTATTTTGCGCGTTACCCCGGTGTGGCGGAGTATATGGCGCGGACCCGCGAACTCGCTCACGAAGCCGGTTATGTTGAAACGCTGAAGGGGCGGCGTCTCTACTTGCCCGAAATCAACGCCCGCAATCGCCAGCGTCAGCAAGCCGCTGAGCGAACCGCGATTAATGCACCGATGCAAGGCACTGCGGCCGACATCATTAAGATGGCGATGCTATCAGTTGACGATTGGCTTACCCGCTCAAGGGTTGATGCACGCTTGATCATGCAAGTTCACGACGAGCTGGTTTTTGAGGTTGAGGCCGGTGCAGTGGAAGAACTCTCTGAGACCGTGGTTCAACTGATGTCAGGTGTGGGTGTGCTCGATGTGCCTTTGCTCGTTGAGGCGGGCACTGGCGATAACTGGGATGAAGCGCATTAGCGCACAGCTTAGTCTTCGGGGTTGATCTCTGGCAGGTCATCGATCACTGAGTCGTCAGTGAGCCAGCGGTTAATCTTTGTCCCCAGCTCCTCGACGCCTTTTCGTTTTAGGGAAGAGAAAAGCTGCACGCTCACCAGCTCGGCGTGCTCCGCGAGCGCTTCGCGAACTGATAGCAGCGTGCTTTGGGCCGGACCGCGTTTTAGCTTGTCCGCCTTGGTCAGCAGGATATGAACCGGCATGCTGGCGGAGATCGCCCACCCCAGCATCTGTTTGTCGGCGTCAGTCAGCGGGTGGCGGATATCCATCAGCATTACCAGGCCGCGAAGACTCTCTCGGTGCTGAAGATAGCGCTCTAACTGCTGGTTCCACTTTTTCTTTACCGCCAGAGGGACTTTGGCAAACCCGTACCCCGGCAGGTCGACTAGCCGTTGGCTGTCGCTCAGGGCGAAAAAATTAATAAGCTGCGTTCGCCCCGGCGTGCGGGAGGTTCGCGCGAGCTTCCCTTGCGAAGTTAACGTATTGATTGCGCTCGATTTTCCCGAGTTTGACCGGCCCGCGAATGCGACCTCCCAGCCTTCATCGCGCGGGGCATTTTCGACCGCGCTAGCGCTTTGAAGAAATGCGGCATTGCGGAACTGAACGGCTACTTTGTGGGCGCTAAACTCTGTCATTTTGCGATTTGTGCCACGACGCGGAAAGTCTATAATGCCACGCTCTTCGGGGCTCCATGCTCGGAACATCACGGTAAATTTTGTGAAGGGCGTCGCACATGACGCCGCGGGTCTGGGCCACTCAGGCTGCTCCCGACAAATGAGTAGAGCTGAACCAGGCGCTGAGCCGTACAACGATGACGCAAGACAAAGACAAAGACAAAGACGCAAGATAAAGACATTAGAGGGTTTAACCATGAGAACAACAGTCTTCATCCGCACAGCTGCTATCAGAGTTGCTGCGATTGCAGCGTTGGCCGCCGCGCCCGTAGTGCTGGCGGGCGACCCGCCTGCACAATACGCCGCTTCTTGTGGTGCCTGTCATGCCGTTGGCGTTGCCGGCGCACCGGCGACCGGTAATGTTGAAGCGTGGGCACCGCGCATGGAAAAAGGTATGGAGGCACTGGTGGCGTCGGTTCGCAATGGCCTCAATGCCATGCCCCCCGGCGGCCTTTGTAACAGCTGCAGTGACGAGGATTATGCAGACCTGATTACTTACATGGCCACTGCGCAATAACAATGGCGCCGACCCGGTGGCGGGCTGAGCCAAGCCCGCGCAACCTGGATCGCCGACAGCAACAGACACCGCTATTTATTCGACAGGTATTTCTATGTTTCAGTCTCTAGCCAAAGTCGCGTGTGTTCTCGCGGTGACCGTGATCGGAACCAACGTACAGGCCGCGGGCGATGCCGAGGCAGGTCAGGCAAAGGCTGCGACCTGTGTGGCATGCCACGGGGTTGACGGCAACAGCGCGGTGCCGACGTTTCCCAAGCTGTCGGGCCTTGGCCACAAATATTTACTCAAGCAGATGCAGGATATTCGTGACGGACGTCGCCCGGTGGCGCTGATGGCAGGGCAGGTCGATAACATGACCGACCAGGACTTGTCTGACATCGCCGCATTTTATGACGCACAGCCGCGTACTGGCGGCACGGCGGACCCCGATAAAGTGTCATTGGGGCGTAAGGTCTATCTTGGCGGGATTGCTGAGCGTCAGGTGCCGGCCTGTTCCGGCTGTCATAGCCCTACCGGCAATGGTAATGGTCCGGCAGGTTATCCCGCGCTGGCAGGTCAGCATGCAGACTACGTTGCGGCACAGCTCAAAATGTTTCGAAAGGGTTACGAGGACCCCGCCGGCCGAACCAACGGCGGTGAGGCAAAGATTATGCGTACGACAGCTTTCCGTATGAGTGATATGGAGATTGAAGCAGTCGCGAGCTATATTGCGGGTTTGCAACCCACTCCGTAATCGCGCGCATTTCGACCCCGAGTGTGTTCCAGGGAGGGAGTAAAACATGACAGGTACTCGTAAAAGGATCGCCACGTTGTCGCTCACGCTGGTTGCTTATGCGGCCGCTGCGCTAAGCACTCTGGCGGTTGCCGAGGAACGCTGGGTCGAAGGTCAGCACTATCAGACGTTAACGCCCCCCGTGGCGGTGGGCCGCGGCAGTGACGTCATGGTGACCGAGTTCTTCTGGTATGGGTGCGGCCATTGCTACACTTTCGAGCCCATGTTGACCGCCTGGGGGAAGCAACTTCCGGAGGAGGTCGTATTACAGCCCTCGCCCGCGGTGTGGAATGACCCGATGCGTATGCACGCCAAGGCGTATTACATTGCGGAAGTGTTGGGCGTAAAGGAAACGCTTCACCCGGTTATTTTTGACGCCATGCATGTCCAGAGGAAGCGGCTTGTCTCGCGACTCGAGCTGCGCGACCTGTTCGAAGACAACGGCGTAGATCCGGCTCAGTTTGACAAGGCGTTCGATTCATTTGGTGTCGACTCACAGGTCCGCCAGGCCGATGCGCGAGCCCGTTCGGCGAAGATTTCGGGTACGCCTTCCCTGATGGTGGCGGGTAAGTATCTGATCGAGACCCGGGCTGCGGGAAGCCAAACCAATATGTTGGAGATTGCCCGATACCTGATTGATAAGGAATTGGCTGCGCGCTGATCAATCTTCCGGCACAGACACAGCTGTTCGTGTCACGACTCTCCGTAACTCAAAGCTCGAATGTACCCCCGTCACTCCCTCGATGCGGGTCAGTTTGCCCAGTAAAAACTGTTCGTAATGTGCCATATCACGCACCACTGCCTTAAGGAGGTAGTCCGCGCTCTGGCCAGTGACGACGCAACAGTCGACCACTTCAGGTAGGTTCACCACCGTCTCTTCAAATGCCTCAAACCGATCAGGTGTATGGCGATCCATCGATACGCTGATATGGGCGGTAAGATTGAGCCCCAGTTTTTTCGGGTCGACCATGGCGACCTGATGCGTAATCACCCCCTCTGTTGTCAGGCGTTTAATGCGTCGAGCGCAGGGGGTGGGTGATAGTCCAACGCGTTCCGCCAGCTCGAGGTTGCTGAGCCCGGCGTCCTCTTGCACGACCCCGAGAATACGGCGGTCCAGCCGATCAAGCGCTGGTAGTGAATTATCCATAGTATGCGCCAATAATAGTGAATAAAATCGTAATAATGATAAAAAATAGCATAAAACACTACTAAAGCGGCATCAATGGAATTTTTTGGTGATTATCGCTTCGCTCAGGTCGGTACACTACGCGTCCTCACTACTGCAGCAGGACAACACCGTGGAAACCGCACGTTTTGATCACCGAAAGTACCGGGCATTTCAGCCGATTATCAAAACGGATCGTCGCTGGCCGGACCGTATGATTACCGAAGCGCCCCAGTGGTGCTCGGTCGATCTTCGCGACGGCAACCAGGCCCTTGTTGAGCCAATGAATGCAGAACAAAAATTGCGGCT
>Ga0315316_10002380_pt1 | contig 13488 bp, 14 predicted proteins | sample M160m3416metaG_FD_203702 | JGI IMG/M metagenome (GOLD analysis project Ga0315316, IMG submission 203702) | Ammonia-oxidizing marine archaeal communities from Monterey Bay, California, United States - M1 60m 3416 | ecosystem: Environmental > Aquatic > Marine > Intertidal zone | place: USA...
TTATTTACCCCAGGAACTTTTTTGGCAAATCTTGTTGCATCTGCAATTAAAGTCTCATGTAAAGGACATCCCTGTGTTGTCATTGTCATTTTAATATCTACATCATTATTTTCTTTAACATCAATTCCATAAATTAATCCCATTTCTACAATATTAAGAGGAACTTCAGGATCCATGCATTGTTTCAAAGAGTCTTCAATTGCTTGTGCAGAAACTGTACTCATATTCTAATTTGCAGTTTGAAAAACAATAAAAACTTTCTATTAATTAGCTTCAAATAATTTTTTGATTGATTCCTCAAATGGGGCTGTAGCCACACCTTTTTCAGTGATAATTCCTGCAATTAATTCAGGAGGAGTCATATCAAATGCAGGATTAATGATACCGATATCATCAGGAGCAGTTTTTTTATCGCCAATTCCTGTAACTTCAGAACCTTTTCGCATTTCAATAATAACGTCTTCTGCTTTAGTTTCCATGTCAATTGTTGATAATGGTGCTGCAACATAAAATGGAATTCCATGTTGTTTTGCCATTGTTGCTACCTGATATGTTCCAATTTTATTAAAAACATGACCAGTTTTTACAATTCTATCAGCACCTACTACAACTTTATTTACCAATCCGTTTGCCATTGAATATCCAACTGCAGTATCAGGAATTAAACTAACATCAAATCCATCATGTTTTAATTCAAATGCAGTTAGACGAGAACCTTGTTGAATTGGTCTTGTTTCAGTAGCAATGACTTTAACATTTTTTCCACTGTCTCTAGTTGCTCTAATTACACCTAATGCAGTTCCATATGCTACAGTAGCTAACGCACCTGCATTACAATGAGTCATTATAGTGTCATTATCATCAAAAAGAACTGAGCCATTCTTTCCCATAGCTTTGTTAATTTCAATATCTTCATCTGCCATTTTTTTAGCAGTAGAAATTACTAATTCTCTGATTTGTTCAACAGTTTCTCCAATTTTTGCAACATTCATAATTTTTTCTAATCCCCAACCTAAATTTACTGCAGTAGGTCTAGTTGCAAAAAGAATTTTTCTTGCTTCTTCTAAATCAGAAAGTAATTCATCTTTAGTATGTGCTTGACTTTGTAAAACTGCTAATCCTAATCCAAATGCACCTGATACTCCAATTGCAGGGGCCCCACGTACAATCAAAGTTTTGATAGCATTTGCTACTTGATTAAAATCATCATATTCTACAAATACCAATTCATTAGGCAATTTGGTTTGTTCAATCATTATAACTTTATTATTTTTCCACTCTACTGTACGTAAACCAGTTACATTTTGCATATTATATCAAAATAATAAGGTTTTAAAAATGAATTGACAGTTATTGTGTAGATAGATATTTTATTGTAGATATTAAATTAGAAACGTATTGAATATTTTAGATTTAGAAAAATATGATTCAAAAAAAATGTATAAAATTTATAATGAATGGCCCAAAATTGCACGTGAATCATTTGAATCAGAAGAGGAATCGATAGATTTTCACAATATAAATCACATAGTTTTTGCAGGAATGGGCGGTTCTGGAGCACTAGGTGATGTTTTTGCTGCAATATTATCTAAAACGAATATTCATGTATCGGTTGTAAAAGGATACACTCTACCGAAAACAGTTGATTCAAAAACTCTTGTGATTACTACTAGTGTTTCTGGAAATACTATAGAAACACTAACTATTTTAGAATCTGCGATGAATTTAACCTGTAAAACAATTTCATTTTCATCAGGAGGCAAAATGGAAGATTTCTGCAAAAAAAATCAACTGGAATATAAAAAAATTTCATTTTTTCATTCACCAAGAGCATCATTTGTTTCATTCTTATTTTCAATGTTAAAAATATTAAAAAATATTACTAAAATTAAAAATCAAGATGTACTTGAATGTATAGAATGTTTAGAAAATACTCAGGAAAAAATTTCAACAAAAAATTTAATGGAAAATAACCCAGCATTAAAATTAGCAGAATGGATGACAGAAAATCCTGTTATTTACTATCCACATGGATTGGAATCTGCAGCAATTAGATTTAAAAATTCATTACAAGAAAATTCTAAAATGCATGTAATTTCAGAAGATGTAGTTGAAGCATGTCATAATGGAATAGTTGCATGGGAGAAAAAATCAAAATTAAAACCAATTTTAATTAAAGGAAAAAAAGACTATTTTAAAACAATAGAAAGATGGGAAGTTCTAAAAGACTATTTTAAAATCAAATTGATAGATTATTATGAAATTAATGCTGAAGGAGACAACATAATTACAAAAATTGTGTATTTGATATATTTTTTAGATTATGTTTCTATTTACAAAGCAATTTTATTTAAAATAGATCCATCACCTGTTGAAGCTATTGATTTTATCAAAGATAAAATAGATTTTAAAAAAAATTAAAACAATATCAGAATTTTGAATTATTTATTTTTAAAAGATCAGGGTATTGATTTAAAATTTCAAGAATATTTGAAAGTAAAATCGGTTTAGAATTAATTTTATCATATAAAGATGAAATTAATTTTAAATCATGTTCAGTATCCACAGATAAATGCAAATTGACATATGATTTATCATTATCAAATGAACCAATTTTGAAATATTTTGGATTATTGTAAATAAATTTTGTAACATGTTCTCTCTCATCACCATTTGCTTGTGTCCAAGATGATTCAAGACATGAAAAAGAAAAAACTTCAACCTCAAATCCCGATGGACATCTATTTTTATAGAAATTACTGACATAATCATAATTTCCAGATTGATAAACGGATAGAACTTTATCTATAATTGTAGGATCAATGAAAGGGCAATCACCAGTTATTCGTATTATATTTTTTAGATTAAATTTTTTTGCACATTGATAATATCTATCAAGAACATCAAGCTCCTGACCTCGAAAAAAATTGATTTTTTTAGATTTTGCAAAGTTTGCAATAGAATCATCTTTAGTACTAGTACTAGTTGCAATTATTTTGTTAGTTAATAATTGAGAGTGAGATAATTGTTCAAGTAAACATTCTAAAACAGTTAAACCATTAATTTTTTTAAAAATTTTATTTGGAAATCTAGTCGAACCCATTCTAACTTGTATTATTGCAGTTAGATCATTTGATGACAATTATTTATAATTAAATCAGATAACGTTTTAAAAGTTCGTAATAAAACAAGAATTGTGAAATATAAAATTGAAATTAAATCTGTAAAAAAAAATGATAGTGAGTTTTTATATCAATTATTACTAGAAAGAGAAGATATAGTAAATATATCACATAAAAAAATGCCGACATATAATCAACATTTAAAATTTTTAAAATCTAAACCATATACAAAGTGGTATATCATATGGAATAATGAACAAAGGGTTGGTTCAGGTTATTTAAGTAAACAAGATGAAATAGGTATTGTAATCAAAAAAGAATATCAAAAAGAAGTAATAAATAAAACAGTATTAGAATTAGTAATTAATCAAAATCCACGTCAAAGATATTTAGTAAACATTGCTCCAAAAAATATCCATTCACAAGGATTTTTTAAAAAAAATGGTTTTAAATTAATTCAACATACTTATGAACTTACAAGATAGATAAATTCAGAAAGATCATGATAAAATTATTTGATCCCATAATTGATAAAAAAGAAGAGAAAGCTGTAACAAAAGTTTTACAGAGTAAATTTTGGGCTTCAGGTGCAGGCACTAATAATGTTTTAAAGTTTGAAGAAAAATTTGCAAAATATGTAAATGCTAAAAAATGTATTGCAGTAAATAGTGGAACAGCAGCTTTACATTTAGCATTATCACTTTTGGATATAAAAAATAAAGAAGTAATTTTACCATCATTAACATTTGTTTCAACTGCACATGCAATATTGTACAATGGTGGAATACCTAAATTTATTGATGTAGATCCAAAAACATTATGCATAGATCCAAATGAAATAAAAAAAGCAATATCTAAAAAAACTAAAGTTATTTTACCAGTACATTTTGGGGGAATGCCTTGTGATTTAGATAAAATTCAAAAAATTTGTAAAAATAAAAAAATAGAGGTAATTGAAGATGCAGCACATGCAGTAGGTACTTCATTTAAAAATAAAAAAATAGGATCAAATGGAATGGCAGTATGTTTTAGTTTTCATCCTGTAAAAAATTTAGCAATGCCCACAGGAGGAGCAATTGCATTAAATGGTAAAAATTCTAACAAATATGAATCAAAATTAAAATCACTTCGGTGGTGTGGAATAACAAATAGGAAAGGGGTAAAATATGATGTAGATAAAGTAGGATGGAATTATTATATGAATGAATTTTCTGCAGTAATAGGAATAGAACAGTTAAAAAAATTGAGAAAATTAAATGAACGAAGAAGAAAAATTGCCAAAATATATTCTAATGAAATTGAAATAAATTCAAAAATGCCTTTTAACAAAGAATGTTCATATCATATTTTTTGGTTACAAATAGAAAAGAGAGATGAATTTATTAAAAAAATGAGAGCAAAAGGAATTGAAACAGGCATACATTACTTGCCTGTACACAAAATGTCAATTTACAAAGGAAAATATCATTTACCAAAAACAGATGAAATTGCTAAAAAAATTGTATCGATACCAATACATCCTAATTTATCAGATTATGATATTGATAAGATTATTAAAAATACCAACAAGTTGAATAAAAAGTAAAAGTTGTCAAATTATTCATAATCTAAAATTCCATCTCCAATTGAGATGTCTTTAGTTGCTTTTTTACCATTTACAATGTCTAAAAATTTGGCATCCAAGCCTCTTACCCTATTTCCAGGTCTTAAAATATCAAAGTTTTCACCTTCAGACAAAATATCACCTTTAGAAATATCTGTAATAGATTGAATTGAACGTGTAGCAAATTGTCTTAGTTCTTTTTCATCTTCCAAAATATCTTTAATTCCAGATCCTTTTGCTTTTTCAGAATTCCTAATTGCTTTAATCATAATTTCTAGTTCTTGTGGATTTAAGGCAAATTTATGATCTGGGCCTTGGAGATTTTTATCTAGAGTAAAATGTTTTTCGATGACAGTAGAACCTAAAGCAACGGCCATCATAGGTGCAATAATTGGATCTTCACTATGATCTGATAGACCTACAGGTAAATTATATCGTGAGTGTATCTGCGGTATTGTTAAAAGATTTAGTGATTCTAATGGACATGGATATTTTGAGGTACATTGTAACAATGTTATATCTAAACATCCATGTTTCTTAAGAAATTCAACTGCGAAATCAATTTCTACAAAATTACTTGCTCCTGTAGAAACTATTACTGGTTTTTTTGTTTTTGCTATAAATTCAAGTAAACGAATATGATTTATTTCAAATGATGCAATTTTATGAATATTAACAAATGGATCAATTGCCATTGCATCATCAACCGAAAAAGGTGTTGACATAAAATAAATTTTCTCCTTTTTACAAACTTTAGAAAGTTCTTTAATCATTTCATAAGGCATAGACAAATGTTCAAAAATTTCATTAATAGATTGTTTAATTCCAAATTTTGACAAGTAATCACTTACACCAGCATCTTTAACATAAGTTGTTTCAGCTTTGTATGTTTGAAACTTTACAGCATCAGCACCTGCTTGGGCAGCAGTTTTGATTAGTTCTTTAGCTTGTAAAAGATCTTGTTCATAACTACCACATTTCCAGTTTGAACCTGCCTCAGCTATGATAAATGTGGATTTTGGTTCATATTCTTCAGACATAGCATAACAAGAATTGAACTATTAATTAATTTTTTAATTTTTTTGTGAATTCTTTATCTTTTTGTAATGGTATCAAATGTATTGATATCATCCTGGCTTGAACGATACATCCAATTTTGATTATTCTTTTATCTTTATCATTAGATAAATGAATTTTTTTAAGTGCGCTAAAATGGAAAGTAAAATAATTGTTTATAAAATGGCATGATGAGGTGTAATCATGAAATACTGTAAAAATTGTTTGTATCCAGAAAATAAACCAGGTATATCTTTTAATCAAGACGGAGTATGTGATGCCTGTACAAATTTTAAGTTAAAGGATAAAATTGATTGGGATGCTAGAAAGGAAAAACTCAGAGAAATCCTAGAGAAGCATAAAAGTAAAGAGGGGTCCAGATACGATTGTATAATTCCAGTAAGTGGAGGAAAAGATTCTCATTATCAGGCATACGTAATAAAATATGAATTTGGTTTAAACCCACTTTTAGTAAATTTTGTTCCAAGAGATTTAGTCCCATTAGGAAGGAAGAATATAGAAAATCTCAAAAAAATGGGTTTTGATTATATTGAATTTACAGCTAACCCAAAAGTTTACAGAAAATTAGCAAAAATTGGTTTAACTGAATTAGGTGATGTAACATGGCCGGAACATCATGGACTATTTACGGTTCCAGCACAAATTGCTGTCAATTATAATATCCCCTTAATTATTTGGGGAGAAAATCCACAATTTGAGTATGGAGGAGCAGGGGTTGGTGAAATACTAAATAGAGAATGGTTAGAAAAATTTGGAGGGTATTTTTTAGATAAAATTAAGATTACTGATGTTGTTAAATTTGGTATTGATAAAAAAGATTTGAAGCCATATAGTTATCCTACTGATGAAGAGATAAACAAAGTAGGAACAAAAGGAATTTTTCTTGGTTCATATATTAATTGGGATATGTACAAACAACTAGAAATTATTAAGAAGTTAGGATTTTCTGTAAGTGATGTGCCAAAAGAAGGAACATATCAAAATTGGGAAAATCTCGATGAAAAATATACCGGAATGCACGATTATTTTAAATGGATAAAATATGGATTTGGAAGAGCCACTGATCATGCATCATTAGATATTCGCTATGGAAAAATGACTAGAGAAGAAGGGATTAAGATTGTAAAAAAATATGAAGGAAGAATTCCTCGTTGGTATTTTGAAGAATTTTTAGATGATATGGATATCACTAAAGAAGAATTTTATCATATAGTAGATAAATTTGCAAACAAGCAATTATTTGAAAAAAATGATTTAGGGGATTTATTGAGAGACACGGATGGGGAAATTAAATTGATAGATCACCCTTCTTAATTTATTCTGTATATTTTTTTTAAATAATGAAACGACAAAATTTTTCAAGATTTAAAAATGGAAAAAACAACAGAAACTTTAATGAAAACTGTTGTTGCATTTTTATCACGATCACATGGTTATGATGTGTTAAAGAAATTAACAAAATCAAAAGACCACAAAATTCTGAAAGTGTATACTCATAAATTAAATCCTAAATCACAAGATCCAAAAAGGCACATAAGAGATGATTTTCACTTGTATGAAGAAAAATGTAAAAAATTAGACATAACCCTAGTAACAATAGATGATAATAAATCTGAGATACTTAATTGCCCCGTTTGTGATTTTATTGTTGAAGTTTCATGGAGATATTTGATACCAGAAAATATTACTAAAAAAGCAAAAATAGCTGCTTTTGGAATACATCGAGGAAAGTTACCAGATTATGCAGGTGCGGAACCAATAAAGAAAGCAATTAAAAATAATGAAAAAGAAGTAGTTTTGTCTGCACATTTTTTAGATAAAAAAATTGATTTTGGTGATACAATTTTATCATATGATCATAAAATTAATTATGAACAAAAATTAGATTTAGATCAAAATGTCCAAAAAATTCGAGAAGATATTACGCAATTTTTTGGAAATCTTGTTTTAAATGTCATGACATATTTTGAAAAAAAGGATTAGAGTTACTTAAAAAGTATTCATAATTAAAAATAAAATTTTATTTTAAGATCTTTAGGAAATTTAGGTATATTTTCTGGTTCTATGTTAATAAAAAATTTCTCGTTTTTATTATAAAAAAATGCAGGATGATTTTTTTCACAAGCTCTAAGATGATTTATCAAATTTTTTGAAGACAATTCATTATCTTCAGGAAGTCTTTTTTTGTAAAATGTTGTTTTTCCTTTTTGAGGAATTCCTGAAATTTTTGTGTTTTTAATTTTTTTCAAAATCATTTTTGTAAGAATTATTGAAATTTCTTCATCCCATTTTCGGATATATTCTGCAGTATGATTAGGAAAAATCTTGAATTTAGCTTTTACTATAATTTTTCCAGAATCAACTTTATTAGAAGCAGTTATTCCTGAGATTGTAAAAAAATTTTCATTATTAAAAATAGAATAATAAATTGGTGCCCATCCTTTACCTTTAGGTAAATCAGCACTATGAAATAATATTACATTATTTTGATTTTCTAAATTTTTTAAAATTCTTCTATAACTCCATAAAATAATTAAAGAAAATTTTTCAGGATTTTCTGGAAATGTAGTACCTAAAAATATTTCAATATTTTTTAGATATTTTTTTAAATATTCTTGAAAGTTAAAGTCGGATAAATCATTTAATAAAAAGAATATTTTTTGTTTCATAAGGAAATTGATGAATTAGTATTATTTCAATGTAAATTCCTATTTAGTAAAAATTTTATTCAATAATTATTATTAAAAATGAATTTAATGGTCTAATTTATATAATTGAAAAAAGGTTTTTGCCTTATTGCAAGATTTTTTAGATTTAGGCATAGATTCATTGAACACACCTGTTGATGCAAAAAAATGTAAAAAATTAGTGGATGAAGTTTATTCAATCAGAAATGCTGAAAACTTATTTTTAGATGAGAGTCAATATAGTGGAAAAATTGGTCTAAAAAATGCTAATCCCCAATCAGGTTTTAATAATTTGGCGGAGACATTTGATCTTAGTTTTATTGAAGAGCATCCTGAATTTTCTAAAACTATGACAGAATTGTTAGGAACTAATTATTCAATAGTTTTAAAAAAATTTATTTTTGGAATACCTACAACTTGGATGCCTAATTGGGTAAAAAGAGAAACTGATGATGCACCAGTAGCAAATCTTGCGGCATTTATAAAACCAGAATTTAGAGACATAACTTATTTTCATGGAATAGATTTTCATCAGGATATAATTGATTGGAAAAATACACAGCCAGATTTCATTACTCTTTATGTGTACTTAGAAGATGTAGATATGAAAATGTCCCCTTTAGCTGTAGTATCAAAAAGTCATGTTTTAGGTGCTACAGTTTTTCCACATAAAATATCTATGTTATCATCAGATCAACTAAAGTATGATGATGAACATGGGAATTCAGATATTTTAAATTATAAATTTTTAATTGGAAAAGCAGGTTCAATAAATTATTGGTCAGCCTTAACACTTCATGGAACTCAACCTACGGAAACTGTTACAGATAAACCTAGGATATCATTAAGATATTTAATAAAAAAAGATAATTCAACAAATGATACTATACTAGACAAATTTTTAAAAACTGTAAAAGGACCATTGGTATTAAGTGAAACAAGAAAACATTTAGATGAAGATGGAAGAGCGATTCTATCTGGAAATACAATTAATAAATCCAAGTAATTTTAATGGACACCCTATCTTGAATTGAGTTTTAGGCGTGATTTTTATGTTGGTAAACATATAACTAAGATTTTCGAAATGAATCTATGAAAATTCCATATTTCATACCATCTATTAATAAACAAGATAAAAAATATGTTTCAAATGTTCTAGAACAAAGATGGTTAACAAATGGTCCTATGTTAAAAAAATTTGAGAAAAAATTTTCTAAAACAATAAAAACAAAATATGCAGTTGGAGTAAATAGTGCAACTAGTGCTTTACATCTTAGTCTTAGATCATTAAATATCGGAGTTAATGATGAAGTAATTGTTCCAACTTTTACATTTGTAGCAACTGCAAATGCTGTAGAATACTGTGGTGCTAAACCTGTTCTTGTAGATGTAGATTATGAAACATTTAACATTATACCTCAAGAAATAGAGAGGAAAATTACAAAAAAAACAAAAGCCATTATCATAGTTCATTATGGTGGACAATCATGCAATATGGATCAGATTTTAAAAATTTCAAAAAAATACAGTATTCCAATAATTGAAGATTGTGCTCATGCATTAGGTTCTAAATATAAAAACAAAACTTGTGGAAGTTTTGGTATTTCTGGATGTTTTAGTTTCTATCCAACAAAAATTATCACTACAGGTGAAGGAGGAATGGTTACAACAAATGATGATGAAAAATACAAAAAAATATCAATGTTAAGAACACATGCAATGAGTATTCTTCCTACAGATAGAGAGAAAACAGGTCAATGGGAATACGATGTAACAGATTTAGGGTATAATTATAGATTAGATGAAATTCATTCAGCACTAGGATTAAGCCAATTAAAACGTGTAAATCAATTCAATAAAAAAAGAATCAGAATAGCAAAGGAGTACAATAAAAGATTAAAAAAAATCAAAGGTATTTTTATACCCAAAATCGAAAAAAATTGCAATCACATCTATCACCTCTATACAATCAAAATTGGAAAAGATTTTGGATTGACACGAGATGAATTATTTCAAAGACTGTATAAAAGGAATATAGGGACTACTGTACAATACATGCCTCTTCATTTAATGTCAATTTTTAAAAAAGAATATAAAAATAAAATTAATCAATTCTCAAATTCCAATAAATTAAAAAATGAAGTTTTAAGTTTACCAATTTATCCAGATATGACCATAAAGCAATTGGAATATGTTGTGTCAAGTATTTCATATTAAAAATTATTGAATATTAAAAACAATAAAAAATGCTTCTGCAAATTTCACACCTACACTAGAACCAATATTTTGTGATTTAGCTGTAATAGCATCTATAGATCTTGGGTGAGGAAAAGGATGAATTTCATGTTTATATTTTTTAATTGCAGTTATTTTTTTCTGAAATGTTTTTTCTATATTTACAAATAAGTTAGGAGAAAATAAATCAGAACCTTTTCCTAATTCGGTAGAAGATGGAATTTCATAGCAAATTAATTTCTTTACTGATGAAGAAGGTAATGGTCGTGCAGCAATTTTAGTTGCTTTGAAAATTTGTTGATGATCTTGGTTTGTATCACCCCAAAAATGAGTATAAACAATGTTAGGTTTGAGTAGATTAATTTCTTCTTCAATTTTTTTGGCAATCTCAAGTAAAGGGAAGGTATCTAATTTCTGATCAGGGAAATCTAAAAAATTTATCTTATCTATTCCTAGAATTTTACAAGCTTCAATTGCTTGTTTTTTCCTAGATGAAATTTTTTGATGTGGAATATTTCTTCCAGATTCACCATCAGTTAAAATCAATATTGAAATTTTATCTCTATTTTTTGAATGTAATGCTAACGTACCTCCTAACCCTAATGTTTCATCATCAGGATGTGCACATATTACAAGAATGTTTTCCATTTTCAATTTGAATGTTTTATGTATATTTATTATTATCACTGAATTTTTTGTTATAAATTATTGTCAAATTAGTTAGGCCAAGAAATTCTATATGAGCATTTAAGCAGTTTAAAAAAGTAATCAAAATCATTAATCCATGATTGATCATTGTAAAAATAATTTTTTTTCAATATATATGACAGCTTTGATAATAAATTATTAACTGAATAAATTTGTAAATATGAAAAATTTTTTTCGTCAATACTATTATGATTCAAATAGTGTTTAAGGAAAAAATTTATCTTTTTTTCCACGTCAGATTTTTTGAAATTGTTTATTGTTGAAAAACGTAAACTTGTAAAAGCAATTTCTTCTAAAATATTACCTTTTTTCATCCCATCAAAATCTAAAACCACTTTAACTTTATTTTTATGAAAAATTACATTTGACACTGTAAGATCATTATGAATTAATTGAAATGTGTTTAATGTTAGTTTATTTTTTTTATTTTGTTCACATATAATTTGTTTTATTAATTCAAGATTTTTTAAGATTTTTTTATCAAAATATGATTTATTTTTTCTTTGTTCAATTATTTTTCTTATGTGTTTAATATCAAAAATTGAGAGAATTTGAAATGAAGAATCGACATCATGTTCAAAATCAAATTTTATTTTTGTTTGGTACAGAAATTTATGTAAGTAGGCCACATTAATTGCTAAGTCTTTTATTTCATTGAAAGTGCCTTTTGAAAATTTACCTTCATAAAATTTTGTGATATAAATAAAATTTTTTGAATCATAAAATTTGCCGTAATCAGACCTAATTATATCTTGAATAGGTAAAGATTTTGTTTGTAAATATTTCAAGATTTTATAAGTTTGTGCAATTTTAGATGGAGAGGGATGATCTTTAATATATCTTAAAACATATTTCCCATTTTTTGTATGAAAAAAATAGCTTTCAGAATTTGGACTAGAAGATAGATTTTTTATTAATTTAATAGAACCTAAATTTTGATAATTTTTTTTTAAAAATAATTTTGCGGTTTTTACTTCATGCATTTATTCTAACATTTCCCATTGTAAAAAAGTATTTTTTTGAATATCAATTACCGCTTTCTTTGAAATCACGTTAAATCCCTCAGAACAAGGAATTCCCATAGGAGATGGTCTTTGAAAATCAAGAGATTCTAAAGAGATTTTTTCTCCTTTTTGTATATCATATTTTGCTACAATTGCTCTTCTTAGATTTGCATCCACTCTGGATGTTAAGAATATGTTTGGATCTCCCATTGCATCTTCAATTGCTCGAATATTTCCTACAAAATTCTTTAATTCAGTTGGTTCCAGTGACATAAAATGTTCTACATGTTCAATAGTTTTGTCAGGGGTAATTGTTTTTTCTACCATTTTGGAACCTAAAGCTACCGCAGCATAATTCATAATTCCTCCAGGAGAATGATCAGCAAATCCTATTGGATAATTATACTTCTGCTTTATACTTTGTAATGTATTTAGATGAACACCTGCGTTTTCAGCTGGGTATCCTGATGGGCAATGTAAAACAATAATATTTTCATTTTGATGTTTTTCACAAATCTTTATTGCAATGTCAACATTTTCAAATTTTTCTCTACCATCTAGAATTATAGGGGTATTGGATTTTGCTATATAATCAATCAATAAAACATTGTCTACATCACCTTTACTTACTTTTAAAAGATCAACCTTTGAATCAACTAAGAAATCAACTGTTTCAATAAAAACAGGAGTAGTAATAAACAGTAAATCTAAATCTTTAGAAAAATTAATTAATTCTTTCCATTCATTTTCAGTTAGCTCTCTTTTTTTTAATGCTTCATAGATTGATTCTTCTTTCTTTCCTGTAGGAGTAGAAAATTTTACCAGAGAATCTTTTGCCATTAGTCGCTTTGCATCACCAGGTAAAAAAGTCTGAAATTTAATAGCATCAGCTCCTGCTACTGCTGTTGCTTTAATCATGGATTTGGCACCTTCAAAATCGGAATAACCTGCACTTGGTTCAAAAGAAATGCAGCAAGGAGAGTCGTCTCCTATAGTTTTATTACCAACTGTTATAGTTTTCACAAAAATTAACCGTAATACAGTTTAATATA
>Ga0315316_10002382_pt1 | contig 13482 bp, 24 predicted proteins | sample M160m3416metaG_FD_203702 | JGI IMG/M metagenome (GOLD analysis project Ga0315316, IMG submission 203702) | Ammonia-oxidizing marine archaeal communities from Monterey Bay, California, United States - M1 60m 3416 | ecosystem: Environmental > Aquatic > Marine > Intertidal zone | place: USA...
TCTAAACATTTTTTAATTTCCAGTTTGGACGCTGGCTATTTCTTGGCACATCCAAAAAGCAAACCCGCAAAAGACAGCAAAGGCAACAATACCAATGATAACACCGATGACAGCAAGAATTACTGGTAGAATACCTTTCATTAAACTACTGCACTAATTGCCCTTTTATATTTAAGTATAAATAAGTTTCTGACAAGTGGGGCATTCTGTTTATTAATCTTATTTTAGCTTTGTAATCACCCAAGAGCATTACCTCTTCAATGTTTCTTGTGCTAACTAAGTTAGACGCATCCAAAGGCGAGCCGAATGCGCTATCCACGACATTTAGCCCAGCATCATCTTGGTTGGTTTGATTTACAGAGGGCTTGATGAAATAATTGCCATACATTTCAGCAAACAAAACTTTATCTAAGGGGTTATACTCTCTGACTCCTGAGTTACTACTGTGTTGGTTCGGTATGTCCTTGAGAAAAACGTGCTTGTTTGTGTCAGGGTCGATGTACGAGCGATTCATAATCATGCTTTCAATGACGAAAGCTTTTTTCGCGCTTAACCCAACTCTGTCGTTTGAGGTATAAGGGTAAACCCAAAACGTATCAGTTGTCGTAACTTTTTTACCGCCAACCGTAACAGAGCCAAATTCAGTAACTAAGTATGGAGTTCCTAAAGTGTGAGTTTTTTGTTTATTTGAGTTACTGTCGAAACCTCTTTGTTTTGAACTATTACTATCTGGGTTAGGTACAAACTCGTAAGGTCTAACAACAGGGCTCCATAAAAACCTAGGAACACCCTGAGAGTGAACATTAGCCACAGAGCTTAACAAAAATAATATAATAACCGCGATTCTCATTTTTTAATCATTTGTTCTGCATGATACATCATCATGTCTCGCTCAAACTCTGCTTGCTCAACTTTCTGCTGCATAGACCAAACACCTATCATTAAACCAAAAGCTACACCCACCATAACTGCTATGATTGTTTGCTCTTGAGGCGTTGGTTTTAGCACGTTCATTATCTAGGTTGTGGGGCTGGCATTCCAACAGCGGGTGGAAAAGATGGGGGTACTGGACCTGGCCCACCGCCTATACCCACTTCTCCGCCCCCATCGTCTGGGCCGTCTGGGTCGTCTGGGTCGTCTGGGCCGTCCGTGTTAGGGGGCTGCGGCTGTGGTTGCGGCTGTGGCTGTGGCTGTGGTTGGGGGTTAGTGGGTGGAGTTGGCACAACAGGCTGCACAGGCTGAATTCTGTAAGCTCTAAGATTAATTCTCATCACAGCAAGCTTTAGTTTGTATTGCTCGGCAGCAAGGGTTATAGCTTTGTTATCCCGCAGGTTAAGCCTTTGGTATGGCCCAAAGCCCATAGTGTTTGATCTATTTACTGGGTATCTATTGTTGTGCGCTCTCAAGGGCTCTTTCTTTTGTGGTTGCGCTTGTTGCGGCTGCGTTTGTTGCGTGTTGCCACCGTAAAAAGGCATCATCCTTTGGGGGTTCAAAGGCGTGGATCGAGCAAAGTTACTGTTACCGTGGGTAGCTCTACCGCCGAAAAACTGAGGTTGAAAAGTCGGCACAGCCAACTGAGAGTAACAGAGCGTGGGTAAAACCCATAAGAAAAAAACTAGCTTTTTCATCTGGTATCCTCGTACCGTTTAAGAGCTTCCAATCTATCCATAGCGTCAGCGGCCATAGAAAGAGCCTCTTCGGCGTTTTTGTAAAAGTCACCAGTGGAATGATCTCCAATTCCTACAGCCCTATCACTTAGTAGCTCCATAGTTAGGTCAGCTTTGGCTAGGTCAGCTTCAGCACCAGACTTCAGCATTTTGTATAATTTTGCATTCATAATTACCAAGGGGTTATTTCGTATCCAAGTTGGTTAAATATAAGGTTTAACAGCCATAATATCAAAAGATATATCGGCAATTCAACAAGAAACTGCTGCCAAACAGGCAGACTTAACTTCCAAGTCTTGAACTTATTTGGCTTGCTTGCTCCTACTTTTTTATCAACTTTTTTGGTTAAATATGAAACAGCATTGCTTTGGAAATCTTTTATCCAAATCAAGGGTTTTAACAGTAATTTAAAAAACTTAATCATTGTTGCGGCGATTCTTATATATAGACGCCTCCCAAAACGCTTTCCAGTTAATTTTTAACCAATTCCATAGGTTTTTGATCATATAATGCTTTACACATTATATTAGCAAGATAATTCGTAAATAAGCTTGGCTACCGCAATGTCTTCAATTGCCACGCCTGTAGAGTCAAACACGGATATTCCCTTATTTAAATCCATAGATTCGTGGTTTTTGATAATATACTTCAAAGAGTTGATATCAAGTTTGGGCCACTCGTTACTATATTGTAACTCACCCGAATGAAGGGCTTGCTGCGGATCATCGCAAACAATAGTTGTGGAGCCGCCAACCACATTCGTCATTAACTCTCGCTTACCAGCAGCGTCAGCACCAACTGCATTAATATGACAACGATCTGGAAGATCAAGAATATTGAGATAAGCTTCAGTGGTCGGGGTAAGGGTGGTAACGACATCAGCGTGCTGAACGGCGTCTTTAACAGATTTATTCCTGCCCCAAGATTGGCAAAGATTTTCTCTACCAAGCCAATTAAAAAAGATTCTTTGCGCTCTTTCATCGTGATCGTAAAGGCTAATGCTTAAACTCATGTGGTTTCGACAAATAGCTTCATAAGCTTCGACGTGGTATCTACCTTGTATTCCACAGCCAATGATTGCGAACTCCCGTGCGTCTGGGGCGCAATATTTAGCAGCAATCGCAGACGTAGCGGCAGTTCTATAGGCCGTAAGCGTCATGCAATCCATTGTTGCAAGCGTTTCACCAGTGCGTCTATCGCTCAAAACAAGCATTCCACCCACCGTGTGTTTTTCTTTTTTCCAATTATCAGGAAACACGCTGACCCACTTAACAGCCGTATAATCACCCAATGCTGCTGGCATGGCTCTGAAGTCTCCCCCCCAACCATCAAGATAAGTCTTGGGGATCATGTCGGCTGTTTCGTCAACAAACGCCGACTCAATTGCTTCGGCAACAGAAAGCCACTTATGGCATAAAAGGTCTTCTACCTGCTCGTTTCTGATGTGAATGTGTTTCATTAGTATCTCTGATTTCTAAAAAAGTTTTTAGCAAGGCGCACTTTTTCTCTGAAAACTTTTAAATTTTTCTCTGGTGCTTTTGTATCTAGTAAATAATTTATAGATTCGTTTAACGACTTAATCTCCCGTGTTGTCGCTTCTCTATCAAAACAGTTATTCTTCAAATAACTAAAATAGCTCTTGTAATCAAGCCCTGCGTCTTTACACGACTGTCTGTGTTGTCTGGCTCCAGCCCTTGCACTGTCTACCGCTTTTTTAGCGTGCTCATATTTGTCAAAGCTTGGATTAACCAAATGTTTGTAAGACTTGAAATACTCATAAACTTCATTCTGCGGAGAAGATATATAGCTTCTGAGTGTGGAAGCTTTTATGTTTAAAATTTCAGCCGCTTTCTGTAAGTCTGACGTTTCTTTAAGCACGTTTACAGCTTTCTCAATGAGCTCTATGTTTTCTTTTTTTCTCCATTTGCTTTTGTAATCTCTAGCAACCTTGTGAGAGCGAGCGGGTATAGCATCTCGCGCTTTCTCGTATTGTGTCTTAACCATGCCCTAATGCTATTTGAAACTTGATTATGAGTCAAGATTTAAACAGTTCTTTTATTACATTTAAAAACACAAACTTCAAATTCTTCCACTCTTTTAATCTTCTAATACAATAAGGAAGCCAGTCAGTTCCAAACGGCACATATATTCTAACCCTACGACCCTCGTCCCTGTATCGTCTTTGTAGGTCTCTTCTTATGCCGTAAAGAAACTCATAGTCATAGTAGTTGGGGTCTGGTATTAACTCTTCAATGTTTTCCAAAAACTTTTCGTCATGAGTGCCAATAGCGGGTTTATTTGCTTTATGAGAATACAGATTTGCAGCATGACTGAAGAGGGAGCCACCGATTGCTTCTGGAGTTTGGTATGAGGTGTCTTTTGACTCTTGATACGCGCCCTTAACTAGTCTTACGGAAACGCCTTTATCAGTTAGTATCTTTAAATCTTTTTCACTTCTGAACAGATTGGCTTGGATTGCTACGCCGCAGTTGCCATGTTTTTTATTTACAGAAATAGCAAGGTTGCGGGTTAGCTCTGTTGTGGAGGAGTCCTCCATGTCTAAGCGAATTGTATGACCTGCCTTGGCGGCTCGTTTTGCTAAATTATGCAAAATTATAAAAGCAAGGTATGGGTGAACATTGAGCCCGACTTGAGAAGGCTTTATTGAAATATCGATCTTGTGATCGCTAAACTCTCTGATTATCTTACAGTATTGCTTGTAAGCCTTTCTGGCCTGAGTGTAGGTTTTACTGTTTTCCCCGATATAATCTACTGAAACTTCGTAGCCATTTTCCATCAAGCGCAGTATCTCTGGTTTAGCTGACTCAAGGCTGTCGCCAGCTATGAACCTTTTCGCCAGTGGATATAACAGTTTCATTCAGTATTCTTTACATCAAATAATTCATCGCTGACCTTTAAATATTCGTTTTTCCAGTATTCACTGATCACATTTATTTGCTGCTCTAACTGGTAGTTTGAGGTTTGTGAACCATAATACATAGCTTTCCAGTGCTGTATGGCCGATTGCTGACTGGCGATGATTTCAGTATACCCCTTCGTAATCTGGTTGTTGGCTTCCAACTGTTCGTTAATCGTCTTGTTTAGGTCGTAATTAAACCAAGCTTGATAACAATAAGCTAGACCAATGGTGATGGCGATAAAGTAACCTAGTCTAATGTTGAAATCGATCTTTTTCATGTCCAGCTAATATACCCGTAAATGTTCATTAAGCCAATAAGAAACGAAAGCACCGCAGGTGGGTAAGTTTTTTTCTCACAGCAATACAATCCCATAATCATATTGCCCACAAACCAAATCACCCAACACACTGGGTTTTGATTTGCATTAAAATAATAACCCATAATTATTAATAACATGCTGAACCAACCAGCGATGTGCCACCAATTATGTACGCTATCTTTCATAGTCTTTGGCTTTCTTTGTCTTTAAATAGTTTTTTTTCTGTACAATAGTAACATTTCAAAAGGTCTTTATCTATCCCTAGCTTCTCTCTAACCGCTTGAACTTTGTAATCAAGAACCTCATTGAAGTCAACCTTTGATAAATCAGTTGAGCACTGACTACCTGCCATAACGCCAGAATAAAAAATGTACCTCTCTTCTTCGGTAAACTTATATCCATCTGGATATAAATATTTAGTCACCCACAAAAACAAATTTCTTCTCCAGCGTTTCATTTTCTTCCCAGACCCCATTGTGTAGCCAATCACAAAAGCTTCGTCTTTGACAAGAAGGCCGCGCCCCAATAACGCATGGACACAATCATGAGTAAACAGGTCTACCGCGCCTGTAAATATTTTTGAAGTTACATAATCTGGGTTTTCGGTAAGCTTAACAACGAGAGGTACATCTTCTTGTTTTAGCTTGAACTCTTGCATTGAATCAAGAACTCTATAAAGGCTAGTTTGATCTTTAGAGAGTGGGTGATGCCAGTCAGAAGCTAATTCTTGCTGTCGAACTAGCTCTTCGTCTTGACGGTCTTTAAATTCTCTAGGAGTCATCTTCTTCAATTAAGTGGTCTAGTAAATCTTTTTTAACTATATTAACTGGGTAATCATAGCCTTCTATATTCGTCCTAAAACCTTCGGCGTATTTGACGGCGTTTTTTCTTTCTGCAAACGATCCGACCATTTGGTTTCTGTGGTATACTTGGTAAATGTGTTTAAGCTTACTCATACTGGCTCCTTACTCTCTGTAAATACTGGTGGTGCATTCTTATGTGAACTGCGTGTTCGGGGCAATCGCCATTGATTAGTTCTTCGCCACAAACTTCACATTTTCCTTTTTTCTTTGTCTTCAGCTTAGGCTCTTGGTTCCAAGGTTTATGACCGAGGACTTGTTGTTCAAGTTCTAAGATGGTTTTTTGACGCTCTTCCTCAGTCATTCTCTTATGGTAATTTATCCTTGTAGCAAACTCAAGAGTTTTCTAAAAGTTTCTTCTTCCTCTTCGTCGGTGACTAAAGAATAGTCGGGTTTACCCTTTTCAAAGTCTTCCACATGATATTCTTTTCTCAAGTCTCTACTAGACTGTAGTAGTATCTCTGTTACTTGATCTGGATTATTTCGCCGCAAATCAGCACGCAAATGTTCGTAAGGGTTCACCAAAGACATAATCACGGGAGGGCATAGCCAGTTCATTTGGGTTAGATATGTGGCTACAGTGTTAGCGTTTTTAATGTTTTCTTCGCGGCCATCTCTACCGTAATTGTTATTTGGAATAATCTTTCTGAACTCCTCACCGTCTATTACAAACGGGGTCTCCCAATGCTCCGCTAACATTTTACCCAAAGTGGTTTTGCCTGAAGCGGGTTGGCCATATAAAAGGTAAATCATTGAATTGAATTTACCAGTTTTGCTTGTAACTCGTTTGTGCCTACTACATTAGCTTCAGCGTCAGTAAGAAATCTGAAAATAGTTTTCTCTTCTCCGACTTCAACAAACACAGTTTCTTTTTTAATCACTTGTTTAAACGGCTTAATCTTAACCAGCGTTACCGTGCATTTGACGGGCTCATCATCCCTCTTGCTATAAACATGAACATTAACAATATTCTCGCCTTCTACTACACCCCTAAAAGAAACTTTCTCTTCGTGGAACTCCACCACCTTACCCTTCACAGCTTCTCCGAGGGAGTTGTTTCTTACGCCTAAAGCGTCATGGTCTAGGCTAACTAAACTCCCATTACCACCTTCTCTTCTGTTAAAGCCAACTAAATGACCAGAAGCAGATTGCACCCATAAATCTAAATCATCCCCGCTCGCGCCGTCCCAAGTTAAAATAACTTCGTAAAGGACATTTGGAGGACGCATTTTAGTTTTTTGCTCTTGGGTTTTAAGCAAGAACAAAATTGCCACCAGCATTAGCAAGCAACAAAACAGCACGTCAATGAACGGCTTGAATGTAAAGTATTTTCTTTTCATGTTACTCGGAAGGAGTCTCTTCGGTTTCTTCCTCGTCTTGTATCTTTTTGTCTACCTTAAAGCCTAGAATTAAAAGCTGCGCTTGCAGAGGCAAGCTGAAAATAATACCACAGATAGTTGTGTAGAAGGCTGTGTTTAGCCCCTTTTTCAGACCCGCAACTATTTGTCCTACTGGCGCTGTTGAGTCTAGGTTTGTAGACGTGGCCACGCAAAGCCCAAAGATCGTACCCAGTAGGCCAAGAGAGAAGAAATGCTCGGCGGCGAACCAGCCAATATTTGCTCTTCTTTGTAGGTAGTCTTTTTCTTTTTTTCTAGTCTTTGAGCTTTTAGAGCTCATGTGGTCTGAAAGGTAACACAAGTGTCCGACGTAACCTGAGAGTAGTACATACAGGGACATAATCAAAACAGAAAGCTTTGATATGTCGTTCTCAACGATGATAGTAAGCGCCCCTCTTGTCTGCGCAAAAAACAGCGCGGTAAATATAATTGCATTAAGCAAAAACCATTTAGTGAAAGTTTTCATAATTAAGTTGCCTCTCTTGGGTCTATTGGTTCGTCATTTCTCTCCCAAGGTAGTTCAATGTCTTCTCTTGGTTTTCTGTGTATTTCTGAGGGCGAAAGCTCGTGGAACTCCCAATCTTGCTCTTGAGATTCTGAACCGTCTCCATCTTCTCCTTTCTTGCCTTTATCGCCTTTAAGTCCACCCGACTTACCCTTTTCTTTAAATTTTCCTTGAACTGGTTGTCCTTTTCTCAGCTTACCCATGATGCCTTTTTCTAACTGCTCGTGAAGTTTGCGGCTATAGGGAAATTCAAAAAGTCTAGGTTTAATCCCTTTGACTTTATAATTAAACATATTTACAATTCCCCTGTCCTCTTTGTAAACTGACTCAGCAAGAACATAGATGCCGCCTTCGTTCCCGTTTAGTTTATTTGGCTCTTTTATGACGACCCAGTGAACGATTGACTTTTCAGGCATGTCGTATCTGTTTGCTGGCCAACCCAAGAAGCTATCTGTAGCGTTCCAGAATACCACAGTAAACAAGCAGAAGAGAGAAATACAGAAAACTTTGAGATACCATTTAAGCTTGGATTCAACAAGAATCCAAAAACTCAAGCCGCCAAAGATTAGCAGCAAAATTGGTAAGGTAGTGTTCATCCATCGTCACCTATGGCGTCCACTGGACAGTTATTCATAGCCTCCGCGCACAAAGCTTCCTCTTCTTCGTTCTCTGGCTGCTTGTGAACATAAGAGTATCCATCTTCGTGGTTGGTAAAATTATCTGAAGCTATTTCTCTGCATAAATTACAATCAATACATTCTATATCGCAGTAATATTTGCCATCTACGTTATCGTCATATTTGTTTTCTTTTTCTGCCATTTTATGAATTGTGATAGTCTATGGCTTCTAGGTGATCTGTGTGTCTCATGCTGTGGGTAAAGCTAGTGCCTCTAATTGATTTACCTTTTAAATAAAGCTCTCTTTGCGATTTACAAGTAAGCCATTCGTAAGTCTCAGTTCTTGGTCTTACATTAACGTCCAGTTGGGTTTGACGGTTTTTGCAGGAAACTTTTTTATTATAATATTCTATAGCTGAGTCTACTTCTTTTTTGTCTTCAGAGAATAATCTTAGCAACTTACAGCTAATTTTGAAGAAGAGTTTTTTCACCTATCGTAACCTTTTTTTAATTCTTTAGTATAAACGTGTTTTACAAAGTACCAAGCTCCAAGGCAGGTTACAACCAAAAAGGTCAAAGAGCATAGCCACTTAGTAATGTTTACACCCTCTTTTTCAGGTTTGACGTTTAAAGATTCGTCAATAATCACAGTGTACGTACCATCTGGGTTTTTAATGATTTCGTGAGGCGCTGGAGGGCGTACAGGATCGTGTTTTGGCTCCTGTTTTTCCGAGCTTTTCCACATTCCGCAACCAAACACAAGCAATAACACTGGTATAATGAAATATTTCATATTATTTCTCCCTTTCAGCCCAAAGGGAGGCTGAGTAATTATATTTTAAAGCGAACCCTCTGACATACATTACTAACCTTGGGTGAAGCTTCAACTGTTTTCCGTAATGAATCGCCGTCCAGTTAGCGGCCCCTTCGCAGCTATTATGCCTGACATTGTGCTGTATCTCGTGAGTCAGCATGTAAATCAGCCAGTTGTTTTTACCGAACTGAGAAAAATTATAATCACGGGAACCAATCCAAACAGTTCCTGCCATGTTTGTCCAAGACTTGCCTTGAATCTGATACCATGTTTTTACGTTAGCTTTAGCTTTTTTATAAACTTCAGGGCAATTAGTTTCAATATGCTTCAAGCACGCCACCATCTGTTTGTGAAACCGTATATCGCCAGAGATTCTCCAGCCGTCATAGATACGTACTTTGGGCAGAGCTTCGCCAAGGGGAAGCCTAGCCTCAAGTCTGTTCTCTCTCCTAGTTGGCTCGCCAATCGAGCTAACTGTCAGTGAGATTGTCAGCGCGAGAATTATAGCTTTTGCTTTCATCTGTCTTAATTCTTGCATACCCTTGAGGGTTAGTCAAGGCTTCTCTAAGCTTCCCATCTTCTTCAGTGCATCTTTTACTCTGACATGCACCGCAATGAGGGCAAGTATCAAAATGCTGCATAACTGACCCTTTGCATTCAGGGCATTCTTTTAATTTAACTTGTTTATCCGATGTACTCATGACTCCAGCATATTCTTTTATTGTCAGTCCAATGCCCCCTAAACATCCTTTCTCTTTTGATGTCTTTTCTTAGTGTTCTATTCTTGCAAGTGGCTCTCCAGAGTGGTGAGCCCTCCCTGTGTAGCCCCATTCTTGGGTGAGCCGTTCTTGAGAAGTACCTGCACCCTTTGTCGATATATATTTTTGCTACAGCTTCCGAGAGCCTATTACCGATACCCAAGCCTTGAAAGTCGGGCAAAACAACTGTGCGTGAAGCTCTCCAAGCGTTTTTTATCATACCTGGCATTGCCAGTACAGCAACAAACCCAACTAGTTGCTCGCCCCAAAAAGCAGCGTAACAGTGAGAAGCCTTATTCATTTTTGCGCTTAAATAGTGAAACTTTTTAAAGGTATCCCAAAGTCTCCAATTGCCTCGGTATACATCGATTTTAATTTGAGGTCGCCTAAGACTCCTTCCCGAATGGAATTCGCCACTCATGGTGTTAAACACCCAATCTGGCCGAACCCATTCTAAGATGTCGTAATGGCATGAAGCCAGTACGATTTTTTTAAGGTTATGTTTATCTACATAACGCCGTAATGCGTGAGATGCTGACTTAGCAACCTCCCTATTTACAACAGACGTATACTCATCAATTATCGCCCCATCTTCGAGTCTACGAGCTAGATCGCACCTGAACTGCTCACCGTTGGAGAGCTTGTGAAAAGGCAAGCACCATTGAGGCATACTGTTAAAACCAACCGCGCCGAACCTTTCGATCATTTCGTCAGGGTTTTTGAAGTGAGACGCAACAGAGCGATCCTCCCAGCGTGGAGCGTCCTGAGTACCAATAGTATTTAAAAGAGTGGACTTACCGCTTCCGCTTGGGCCAGCTATTACGCCGATAGAGTAATCTTCTGGTAGCTCTGGCAAGTCTCGTATCTCAGTAACGATTTCGCCGTCAAAATCAAAATCAAACGCTTCTGATATTTTTGCAGTGAACTCGTCCTGCTCGGCTTTGCAAGATAATTTCATTACTTAATATACCTGTCTTCCGTAGAAAGTCCAGGTTATTTTTTATAATTTTCTGATTCAAGAAAGTTCTTGATCTTAAACATCGCCACTAACTCAATCTGACGAACGCGCTCTCTTGTGATTTTCAATTTAACGCCAAGCTTTTCAAGCGTCTGCCTTTCCCCGTTTTTAGTAAACCCAAACCTACCCTTTACAATCTGTCTCTCTCTAGTTGTGAGTTTACCTTTTCTTAAGGCTTTCCTAACCATCATTACGGCTTCCGTGTCTAAGCAGTCCTCGCTAGGCGGTTTTACGGTTTTATCCTCAACCATCTGGTAGAGACTTTCGTTATCGTTATCTGGGTCTCCCGTCACGTCACCATCAAAAGAAAGAGTTCCTAAAGACGCATTGACTACGCTAGTCACACGATTTGGCTTACTGCCAATCCCTTCAGCAATCTGTTTGATGGTCGGTTTGTGGCCATGTTCTTCTTCGTACTTGTTAATAAAACTAATGACTTCATTAAACTTCTCTAACGAAGAGTTAGGCACACGAATGTTTCTACTTTTAGTTGTCAGCGCTTTTCTTATTCTCTGTTTAATCCAAAAAGAAGAGTATGATGAAAATTTAGCACCCTTCTCTGGGTCAAAACGGCAAGCCGCATCATAAAGGCCAATGTTTCCCTCGCTAACAAGGTCGTCCATGTCTAAACCCATCCCACAGTAAGCTCCTGCAATTTTAATTACAAGCTTTGTATTGTGAAGCATGAGTTTGTGAATAGCGGCTCGCTTTTCCTTACCTCCCTTTTTTACTTTTTTACTAAGTTCGAGTTCTTCTTTTGAAGAGAGAGGAGAAAAGTCTGCTATGGATTCGCTGTAGTTGGCGTTAACATAATTCCTGTTTTGGTAGCTCATACTCTTATAGTATAGATTACTTGACTGTAATTCAAGAAAAATTTACCACAAATTTGAAGGGTCTTCTGGGTCGTAAGACATGAAGTATTCAGAGCCCTTATGAGTGAGTTTTAGCTTTATTTTCTCACCTTCTTGAAGATGTTCGCCTATCGTTTCTAATAACTTAAAAAGACAGTTATGGCAAATACAATCACCGCCTGTTACTTCTATGTCGTAGTAGGCGTGAATTAAATCAAAGTAAGCAAGCTTTTTGCTTTCAAGCAGCACATCGTAATCTTTATGTGAGTATTCAAGATCACATCCATTGCAAGATATTTTCTTATCGCTATTAGGCTTGGGTGCTATGACTTCTGCTACTAACATAACAAAACAAATTACACACTAATCTGTTGCTTCGGGGTGTCTTTTTATATCGCTGTTTAAGTTTACTTTACTGTCGCATTCTTTTATTGCATCCATGTAATCAACATAAGGAACAAAACTGTTTATCTTGGAGTTCTTTGAGCAGGAATATAATTTTACATTATTATCGGGGCACTGGGAATTAAACCATTGCAGCCAATCAAACAGTTCCCCATAGAGTCTTTGACTATAGGATTTTTGTTTGTCGTTTAATAATACATTATTATGATAGTCTTTGCTAGAATTATCTAAGTCACACCCAAACAAGTAAAGCTTCTTGAAGCCCATCCATAACGCAAGATGAATCGCTGTAGCAAAGCCATTATTGTTCCACACAAAGTCTACACTGTTCTTTTTTAAATTAAAGATTGCGTCTTGCGAGTCGGGTTTCTGCACGGAAGCATAAAACATATTCCACTTGTTGTTTATTTGTCTACCTCTGCTGGTTAGTTCTGAATGAGTTGCTCGCATTATCTTTATGAACGGCTGGTCGTAAACATCGTCAGGGTAGCCATCTGGCTCATCCATGCCCACCCAAATATCTGGCGTAACGTAAGGATAAGAAGAGTTTAAACCAAAGACTACACGATTGTGGCCGTTGAGATAATTGGGGTTGACTAAAGACAGAGAAGGGCCAGAGCAACATATGAACGCCGCAGCGCCATTGTTTACTCTAGCAAAAGTGGTTTCAATATAACCATTACCACAATTATAAGACACTGACATTGTTAGTATTTAAAATCTCTTTTAGTAATTTTACTCAGAATACTTTGTTTCATGTCTTCGTTGTAATGTAAACCTCTTGCAAAGTAATTAAGCTCGCCAAAAATGTAAGACACACCCGCACGCCATTTACCTTTACGATTGTCCATTTCTGGCCATTCACCATACGGGCCTAATATTTTGTGACCCACTATTTTTAATTTAGGATTCCTTCTTTCTAAGTTAATATAGCCGTAATCAGTTGCCCATCTAACCCATTCAATTACATCATCCCACATAGCGTCATCCCAATTATTCATGTGAGAACGAGCAACATATTTTTCTAGAAAATCAAGAAGTGGAATATCTTTCTGCTCGAAATCATCTGTAAACAAGTTATTTACTTCGTCTATTATACCAAAATCTTGGCCAAAAATTTCGTTATTAATTAGTTCGGATTCGAGATATTTTCTATCGCCTAAAGTTAAGCATTTTTCAATATCCCACTCTCGCATTTGGTTGTCTTCATACTGAGCTTCTGAGATTTGCTCACGCTCCCAGAGCGCATTGTCTTCTTTTCGTTTCATAAAGGGACGATGCTCGCTTTCAGGTAAATCTGGCAATATTCGGCAATCATTGTAGCTAAATTTATGAGCGCTTTCTTTTAC
>Ga0315316_10002385_pt1 | contig 13479 bp, 11 predicted proteins | sample M160m3416metaG_FD_203702 | JGI IMG/M metagenome (GOLD analysis project Ga0315316, IMG submission 203702) | Ammonia-oxidizing marine archaeal communities from Monterey Bay, California, United States - M1 60m 3416 | ecosystem: Environmental > Aquatic > Marine > Intertidal zone | place: USA...
GCCCCCGGTGCCATTGGCATATCACCGAATTCATAGACTTGTTCAATCGTGACCTAACTGCCGGAAAGATACGGTGTGCCGGCGGGCGAAGTCAGTTTGCCGATGGCCAGCGGCCGTTCATGGCGCCGTTGCAGCTCTCGAATAAAGCTGTTCATCAGTTCCAGATTTGCCCTGCCGATGGATTTGCCGCGTCGACTCATGATCCATGTCATGATCGCGGGCAATTCGAGAGGCAGCGTACCGCCACTGACGGCATAAGCGTTAGCCCACTCCCGGAAAAGATTTCCTCGTCCCCACCTATTTGCGCCGGACGAAAGCAGCGCTGAAAATTCGGTTTTGAGTCGTTCAACCTGCTGACACAGTGCCGGTGAAAGACAGTCTTTTCCCGCGAAACCGGGGACTAAGCCGCTCCGGGAAGAGCCCTCAAAGCGATCACCACAAGAACGACCGCAAGTGAATACGCATCTGCACCGTACGCAGATATTCGATGAGTCATGAATCCTGTCTTTTCACATGATGCCTGATTCTCACTATGTGGGGTAAAGCAGATCCAGCCTGACGGAAATCGACCGACCGATTCTTTCGTAACCACGGAAGGAAAGTTCAGAACATCTGCAGGTATTAGGGGGTGAGTGAGGAAATATCGAACATTTCCGGGCCAGGCAGCGTTATGCTGTCGGCAATGTCCGTTCAAGAGTATGATGCACGCCTCTCTGACCAGAATCCCGCCCGGTTTCCGTTACGAAGACTTTCCCATGCGTCTGATGACCACGCTTGTTTTGTCCTTGCTGTTTTCAGGACTTTTGTTGCCGACGGTTTCCGCGGCACTGCCGCCTGAAGTAAAAAAGGAGCTTACTGAACTGAATCGCGAACTGAGACCAGTCACGGGAATGATCCGAAAGAAACAGGTTGATGAGGCGAAGGCCATCATTCAGAAGGTTGAGGACCGAATCAAGGAACTGGACATTGCCGACGACGAAAGAGACCGCAGCCTGACGGCTCTTAAGTCGGCGCTGCAGCGGGCAAAAGGGGCAATTCCCGTCAGCTTTGAGCAGGAGGTGGCGCCGATCGTCAAGGACAAATGCCTGCGTTGTCACGGAGAAAATCAGCCCCGGGCAAATCTGCGACTGGACACCTATGCAAACATGGGCCGCGGCGGACGCAGCGGCCCGCTATTATTGCCTCGGAACCCTCAACGCAGCCTGATCATCGCTCGGCTGACCGCAGATGCACCACAACGAATGCCTCAGGGCGGGGCAAAACTCTCTGATGATGAAATCGGCATCATCGGACGGTGGATTGCTGGCGGTGCCGCTTTCGATGGTGAAGATGTGACTGCCCCGATCGGAGATTCCATGGTGAAAAAAAAACCACCGGTAAAGGTTGTGATGGCGGATGGCACTGAGACGGTATCGTTTAAGGAAGACGTCGCGCCCTGGATGGTCAATATCTGTCTGCGATGTCATTCCGGGGCGAATCCGCGCAGCGGCTACAACATCACCACGTTTGAACAGCTTCTGACTGATGGCGACACCGGCAGCACCATCGTTCCTGGCGAGCCGAATAACAGTTACATCGTGGATCTGGTACTGCGGCAGGATCCTATCAAGATGCCCGCCGGCAATCAGGTTCAGATCAAGCGTTCACAGGCCCAGGCACTGGAAAAGTGGATTCAAGAAGGCGCACACTTTGACGGCGTGGACGCGAAGGCACCACTGCGAAGTCTTGTGCCGACAGCCGAAGAGCTGGCGAACGCGGCACTGGCCGCTATGTCCGAAAAAGAATTTTCTGAAAGACGAATCGAACAGGCCGAAACGACATGGAAACGAGTCGCCCCTCGTGAAAATGCGAAGTCCGTCACCAGCGACAATCTTCTCGTCTACGGTAACCTTCCCGAAAGCCGCCTTGAGGAACTTTCAGCGTGGGGCGAGGAACAAGTTGCTTCGCTGAAATCACGATACCGACTGCCTGACGGTGCGAAACCGTGGCGAGGACGTCTGATCGTCTTTGCTGTACAAGACCGTTTTGACTATGAAGAATTCAATACGATGCTGCTGAACCGTCGGACGCCTCGTGGTGTTTCCGGACACTCAGTTGTTTCGCCGAATTTCGACAACGCTTACGTCGCAATGTTCGACGTCGGCAATACGGACAGCGCAGACGCGTTGAATGCCAGACAGCTGCTGAACTCATTGCTCGCACAATCGTACCTGACACGAGACGGCGGCGCAGTGCCGGACTGGCTGCGGCATGGCTTCGGGCTCCTGGAATGCGGAGACGTGGCAGCGTCTCAGTATCTGAAGCTGGCACCTCAGAAAGCCGGCGCATCGCTGGCGACTATCGGCAGCCCCGCGACAATTTTCGACGACGGCACTTTCGCTCCAGAAGAAGTCGGCCCCGTGGGATTTCTGCTGACCAGGTATCTGATCAACACCGGTGGTATCGGAAAACTACAGCAATTTGTCGGCGAGCTGCGAAAAAACCAAAACGCCGGAAGGGCAGTCCAGGCAACATACGGGCAGAACGCTGCCGCTATCGGTCAGGCATTCCTGCGTACCGGCGGCCGATAAACATCTGCTGATAGCCTCCGAATCTGACGTTGGTGTTTCGACAGACCGTCCTGACCGGCGGGCGTATGACTTCGCTGGCACATGGAAAACTCACAATAATGTCGCTCGCAAGACAGCATTCAGGCAATTCCATGTCGCCAGAGCGAGTGGCGCAACCGGCTCTGCCCGCATCTTTGACCCCGTCTGCAGACTCATCGCAGCGAAACCCCGTTTTGAGTGCTCCGTTTGTGGCATTGGCCCGCATTTCTCCTGCTGTGGCGACCGATAGGGAAACAGTCAGACGGGAAGGTGAAGGTCAGTTCACGGTGGCTGGTGTGTCCATGGAGTACGAAAATCGGCCTCAGACTCTTTTCATAGTCCTCATGGGTTGCCAGAATGTTGCCACTCCATGTATGTGACGTATTCTTTACGACCGGAACCTGTACAAAGCAAAACAGTGAGCTGAAGACCGACCCCGGCAAACCAGTCTGGTGAGTAGTTCGTGTGCAGAGAATCCGGTAACGGCTGGACGTTACCTGACTTTCTCCTCAGTTGTCCGTTGTGTGCGAGTAGACGATCTTGAATGACCTTGCCATACAAGCACAGATCACCTGTCCACATTGTTGGCATCGGTTTCCGCCGGCTGCAACTCTGTGGGCATCCGCCCATCCTCGACTGTACGGAGATGCTCGTCTCGGTTCGGACGTGCAGCGACGGTTCCTGCCGACACGATTCGATGCCGGTGGGAACGCGATCGATAGTCAGGGTTCCTTTTGCAGCGAAGTCTGCTGTCCGAAGTGTCACCTCGTGATTCCCCGGACAATGTTTGAGTTGAAGTGTATTTTCTACTCGATTCTCGGTTCACCGGGTTCCGGAAAATCACACATGCTGGCGACCACCACCTGGCAGATGCGCCAGGCCATGGGGCAGCGATTCAAGCTCAGCATTTCGGACGCAGATCCCGACTCCAATCGGCAACTGAACGAACACGAAGAAAAACTGTTCTTCAACGAACACCCCGACCAGCTGGCCACTATTCCAAAGACCGAAAAAGAAGGTGAACTCTACCAGCCGGTTTCGTTTGGAGATGAAACCATCTGGTATCCGCGGCCATTCGTATTCGTTGTGCAGCCACTGGCCAACCATCCGCAGATTGAAAAACGCGATGAAATTTCGCGGGCTATCTGTCTGTACGACAATGCTGGAGAACACTTCCTGCCGGGTGGAGAGTCCTCTATCAGTCCGGCGACGCAGCACCTGACGATTTCCCGCGGTCTGCTTTTTCTTTTCGACCCAACTCAGCACGCAAGATTTCGCGAAGCCTGCAAAGGCGACAGCCAGGATCCGCAGATTCAGGGAACCGGTCGCAGTCATCGCCAGGACCAGATCCTTCACGAAGCCGCTAATCGCATACGCACACATGCCGGACTGGCTCAGCAGCAGAAATACAGCAAGCCGCTGATCATTGTCATTACAAAGATGGATGCATGGGCGCCAACACTGTGGCCTGAGTGGAAAGATATTAAGGATCCAATCAAGGATTCGCGACAACAGCTGGCGGGCCTGGACACCGCGTTGATTGAGGAGGTTTCTGACAAAGTGCGGGAAATCATGGCAAAGCTCGCTCCGGAATTTGTCAACGCAGCAGAAGGCTTTGCTGACAGAGTGACCTATATTCCGGTATCAGCACTGGGACGTGGTCCCGAAGAAGATCCGAATTCCGGAATGCTGGGCGTCCGACCAAGCGAAGTGAATCCGATCTGGGCGGAAGTGCCACTGCTGTACATGCTGAGCCAGACCAGTACGGGGTTGATTCCGTCTCTTGTCCGACGACCAAAAGAACAATAATGCTGAGGTCAGTTCAGCCGCACCCATGTGTCCTGCCCGCGCGGGCGCAGCAACCGGTGATCGCAACCATCCCCATCGTATTCAAGGCAGCTCGATGTCGTGTTGAGCAAACACCTTCATTTGGTCAACAGGCAACGTAGTTTGCCCTGATGCAGCAGGTCGCTAGTGAGTTTTGAGCTTGTCTATACATCAGCACGCCGCGGACTCAGGGAAGGTACGAGTGGTTTCTGCACTGTCGCCGCAACTGATGGTATTCCGCGGCCGCTGCACGAAAAGCTGGAATCATTAAGCGGTTACTCGCGTGCAGAGGCGGCAACCGCCACCGAACCGCCCGTCAATCATTCACACCTGACGATTCGGCTTCAACGCAACATCTACCACGTCGTGTCGCGCATTGGTGACGCAGGGATCGACTATACGGGACGAACTAATAAGATCGCCCACCATCTGGCGCTTTCCGCGAACGAGGCGGCAGGGTTTCCTCACGGTCCGGCAGCCCTGTTCGCCGACTATCGGTTCTGGCACGCAGACTGGGACGCCGATCCGGAAACATTTCCGCCCGGTAGAGTTCCGTCGTCCTACGCGGAAGCGGTGGACGACTTCGGCACCTGGGCTGGCGTCTTCGGCGATGCCGGCTGGGCCGGTGTGCTGGGCAATGCCGTTGCCGATGGACTGAAACCTGTCTCCATCATTGTCCCCAACCCCGATGACACGATGATGCTGTTGCATGAAGCGCTGCTGCTGGTACCACCGCGTGATCGCTGGAAGGTCTGTTTCAGTACGTACTTTTCACGACTTGCTCCGGGAACCCAGTGCCACTGGCGTTTCGTACTTGACGGGACTGCGGAAGCTCGCAAATTGCGTGCACGGTCTCTCGGACTGCTGATCGACCCTCATAGATCGACAGGATCGCCGCCCGATGGAAACCGTTTCGTCGAAGCAGCCCGGGACGATGAGCCAAATCGTGTTCATGCGGAGTCCAAAGCCACAACACGTCGCGGCAACGCCGCATCCGGTCGCTCCAGCGGAAGGGGAAACGGGGCGCGCACGCCACGTTCAGGACGTCGGCGGCCACAGCAGTCCCGTCACCCCTCGTCGCGGGGGCGGCGGCCGTCCATCCGGAACCTTGAGTACGTTGAGGAATACGATGCAGAAGAAGCAGGTAACGAACGGCGCCGGAGGCGGAAACCCAGAAAAAACGTAAGAATACTCTTCGTTATCGCATTATTGTTGCTGGCGATTGCCGTTCTTGGCTTCTTCGCGATGCAATGAGTATCATGAGTTTCATTTCATTCACACTGTGCTGATGATCAAGAACAGCGGGGTTAGCAGACGATGGCTGATATCGCAGAAATTCACGAATTGCTGGAAAGTGTTCGAGTAACGCTGCACAGCTCCATGAATCCGAACCGAGAACAGCTCGACCGGCTGCATAACGAACTGGATTCCGAAATCCGCTCAGCCAACAAGCGTCTGCGCGAATGCGACACGTTGCTGGCAGACGGACACCGCAGTGAAGCTATTCAACTGGCAGAACAGGAACCGAATCTCCTGGAGCTCGTTTCCATTCTGGACTTCCCGGAATTGCCCGAATGGAATGATTTTGTTGCTGAACTCGAACTGACTGTCACGCCCGAATTGCAGATCGATATTGCCACGGATCTGAACGGAGCGTATGCCGACGACGAACCGCTGGAACGTCTGATGAGACGTTTTCGGGTACACTCACTGGCTCGGGCACCACTTCGAAGCCGTATCGACCTGCTGCGGCAGATTGCAAAGCGGGACGCCGGATCTGATTACTGGAAGGATGACCTGAAGTCCTATGAACAGACCCGAATTCGACAGATCGCCGACGAAACTCGAGAAGCCATTACGTCTCGCAACGCTTTCGATCTGCGGCGATTGTCGGACGAGGTGCACAAGAAACAGTGGTCCGTTAAGCCCGACCGCAAGGTTGTGGAACGCCTGGATCACGCGATGGTCGAAGTCAGACAGCTTGAATCGGTGTCCCGCTTAACGAGCCTGACTGCGGAGTTCAGCGAAGCGAAATCAGCCGGTGATGCTGAACGGGCAAGAGAAATCAGTGACACCTGGGATGACCTGGCACAAAAGTGCAGCCAGGAATCAGATGCATTTCAGGAAGCAAAAGCGGCCGTCGCCCCATTGTATCGCTGGCTTCGCGATCTGGATCAGGAAGAAGAAAACGGGCGACTGTTTGCTGCGGAAATCAAGAAGTTGCAGCGAACGCTGCGATCCGAACAAAGTTCACTGGAAGAAATCTATCGACACTACGACGCAGTTGCAGACTTTGAAGGCTTCGACGTTCCCGATGCCGTACAGGCAAGATATGAAGCCAGGCTGACTGAGATCGAGAAACAGCGAAAGATGAAGCAGTACATTACCATCGGTGGCATCGGCCTGGGTGTGATTGCGCTGCTGGTCATTGTTGCCATTGTGTTATTCTGATGGCGTTACAAAACAGTCTGTCTGCGCATGTCTTCTGAACGACCGGCGGTGATGGGCGTTCCGCACTAAAGCAAGGTATCAAGTGGCTGGTCGTTTCTACATTCGCAACCGTGGCAAACGGGTCGGTCCGTTGACGATCGACAAACTGCACATGATGGCGAAACGCGGTCGATTCGGTCGACACTACGAAGTGTCAAAGGATGGCAAGCGCTGGGCCCGTGCAGATGAATTTCCGGAACTCTTCCCGGACGATGGAGCGGCGGACGACGATGAATTCGACGACGAGGAAGACGACGACGAACAGGAAGTCGACATAAACGCACCACTCGTGGACGACAGCCCGAAATCTCGCGCTCGGCGGAAAGGTGGCAAAGCATCACGAACTCGGCGCGGAAAGCCACGTGGCGACGCCGGCGATGCACCGTCATCACGGCGAAGCAGACCGGGACGAGGATCGTCCGGTAGTGACGGCAACGGATCCCGACGTCGTCCAGGCGATGGTGCTGACGAACCCCCACGTCGCAAGCAACGAGAAAAAGATGACGTCCCGCCCGCCGACAGGAAGGATGCGAAAAAGAAGAAGAAAAAGCAGTCAAAACAGAGCATCTTTGATGATGCCGTCGCCAGTCAACCGAAAAAGCAGAAACGTGCCGGACTGATGGGGTTCCTGTTCGGCAGCGGACCGACGGCGGCAGAACAGGAACCTCATCTGCAGAAGTTGCTGCACGTCCACGGCACGCTGCATGACCTGGGTTTTTCCGTCGACAAGCTTGTCCTTATCGGCTCCGGTGGTGAGCAGATTTCCGTGTCAGAACATTCCGGCACGGGAGACGGACCGCATCTGCTGGGCCTGCTGACGATCATCGCCTTTCAGTCCAAAACCACCGACATGCACCTTGAACCGACGGCAGAAGGTGTCGATGTCCGAATGCGTATCGATGGCACTCTGGTACACCTGGTGGAGATCCCCCGAAGTGCCATCAACCGACTGTATGGCATTGTCAAGGTGCTGTGCGAAACAAAGATGGGCGCCAGCCAGGAAGTGCTGGAAGGCAGTTACTCTGTCGTGGGCCCCAAACGACGCTCGGACTATCGCGTCAGTTTCACTCCCTCCGTACATGGGCAGAAACTGGCAATTCGCGTGCTGGATGCGGACAACGCACCGCAAACCATGAGGCAACTTGGTGCTCCCGGCCGGATGATAAAAACCATCAACACGGTGATGAAGCAGAACGCCGGAATGGTGCTGATGTGCGGTCCAACGGGATCCGGAAAAACAACAACTCTGTATTCAATGCTCCGCAGCGTGGACTTTAAGTCGCGAAACGTAATGACACTGGAAGATCCCGTCGAATATCAGATCAATGGAATCACCCAGATTAACATTGATTCTGAGCACGGCAAGAGCTTCTCTGACATGCTGCCCGCGTTGCTGAGACAGGACCCTGACGTTCTGCTGATCGGCGAGATTCGTGATAAAGAATCCGCAAAGATTGCGATGCAGGCAACGATGACCGGTCACCTTGTGCTGTCCACCGTCCACGCTCCGGACACGCTGGCCACTCTGCATCGACTGCTCGATTTGAATGCTGACCCAAACATGGTCGCAGCAGCGCTGGACCTGATTATGTCTCAACGTCTGCTGAGAAAGCTGTGTCTGGAATGCCGCGCACGGCGGCGCCCGAATGACGACGACAAACGACGGCTGGGGAACAGCCTTCGCGACGCTGTCTACGATCCTCGCGGTTGCAAGAAATGTCTTGGCACAGGCTACTCCGGCCGCCGCGCGATCTTCGAATTACTGGACGTCAAGAAACAGGTTGGAGACGCGATCCACGGAGATCCCACAATTGTCGATCTTCGCAAAGCAGTGAAGGGCAAAGGATTCCAGACGCTCCGCGCCAATGGCCATTCCCTGATTGGGCAGGGCGTAACAACCTTTCACGAAGTTGATCGTGTCATCGGTGTGGAATAGACCGCACTGATCTCACATTGTTATGCTGACTGTTTAACTGATTTTTCCACGTATACCTGAGAGCAACCCAATGATGCGTCTTTTGCTTGCCGGTGTCGTCTGCTGCAGCTTCTGTCTGGCCGCTGATGATGATCCGAAGCCCCCAACATTTACGCGAGCCGGACATACGACCGACACGCTGGACGTTGTCCGTCAGCGACTCAAAGACAAGAAGGCCATACTGCTGGATGTGCGTGAAGAAGCCGAATGGGATGCGGGTCACCTGAAGTCAGCGAAGCTTGTGCCGCTGAGTGTCGTAAGAACAGGCCGACTGACGAAGCAGATGCAGAAAAACCTGCCAAAGGATAAGCCTGTTTATTGTCACTGCAGAAGTGGCGGACGTGTTCTGCAGGTATCGAAAATACTCCGGGCCAAAGGATATGACATCCGCCCACTGAAGGCCGGATACGAAAAACTAGTGGCCAACGGTTTCGAAAAAGCTGCCCCCCAGCCACCTGCCAGGTAAGCTGAACAGCCGGAAGATCTCAGTAACGGCAGCGGGATGACACACTCGCCGGTTATCGTCCCGGCCTGCCGCCACGTCGCCCGGGAAATCCACCGCGCCCGCCACGATCAATTCTCCCGTCACCGTCGCGGTCCTCGCCGTACGGCACAGCGCCCTCGAAGTAGATGCCCAGCTGCTCTCCTTTCGCAACATGACCTGAATAGACCTTTTTAGCGGTGGACTTTGCGAATTCCGTGTTGGCGACCAGCAGCGCCGTCAGAATATCGGCGTTGGAGGTGTTCAGCGGCAATTGAGTCATCACCGTTCCGTCCAGGCCGAATTCCCCCGGGCGAATGACGACAATTCCCGCTCCGTCCTTCACCCCTGCCACCGTTTTCCGCCATTCGTAATCTTTTTCGAAGTCGATGTGGAAGCGACCAATAATACGGTCATCACTGACGACAGAGCCCAGAGACCTGCGCAGCGGTGCAATCTGATCACTCGGGCCGTTCACTACCACAAGTACACGCTGATCTGCTGCAGCCACATTCAATGCCTGACGCACACTGTGAAAGTCCTGCACCTCTGTCTGCTTCACGTCCGCCCTGGGTGGATAGAGTGCGGCCACAAGCTTCATTTGCTCCACGCAGGATGAAACATTGCGGCCCAGCACCATTTCCGGGCTGCGGCCAGCCCTTGACAGCCAGCCCTGGCCATCAGGTGACAGCAGACAAAATGCACTGTTCTCAAATCTTCCGTCCAGAAACGTACGAACATATTTCTGGTGCTCTTCACTTTCATATGAATCAATCCTTACACATACGAAAGCACGAGACACTTCAATAAACTCGTTGGACGCGAACAGACCGTTCTGCGTTGCTGTATAGCCAGGTCAGAAGACTCCCGATACACCGTGACACTGCGTGGCTGCAGCGACGAACATGATCGGCCGCCCACTGCGTTTCGCTTCTGAAAGACCTGTCTCCCACGTCGTATACCACGCGATACCGGGTTCGCCCAGGTCCAGATCCGAAGCGCCCAGATCTGACGGCCGAGGGCCCCCCTGGCCACAAGCCAGAATACACAGCGACAGCGCGCAGAGCGCTGAGGTCATGGTTGCAAATTTACTCATTGATACATCGAGCGATACTGGTATGTGGGGAACAACGGGCGAAACGAATCGACGTCGCTCTATCTTTAAACCCACAGGCTGCCACCAATCGTCGCGCGGAATGAAAAAAGACGATCAGCAGCGGGAAATCGATCAGCTGATTCCGCTCAGAAGTACTTAAACGCACTGTTGGTGCCACACACAAGCCACAACCTGAACTACATACGCGGCAGACAGTAGGCCGCGTGAATTGCACAGGCCGCAGCAGATAAAACGCCGCACTGCTTGAGTGCTGGTATTCTGAGGCAGCCACTGAGCGAGCGGTCTTTGTTAGAAGACACTAACCACAGAGCCGGTGGTACTACCGGCTCTGTGGTTGCAAGCGGCAGATCGTTGCGGACCTGGTCCTGGATCCCGAAAGTTAGTCTGATCCCCGGACAGCGTGGGGACATGAACGGGCCAGCCGACAGTTTGCGCTGGCACAACTGCTACAACCGTTTTCCCATCTTCCCGGAAAGGCACAACCGTCAAGGTCGCAGTCGGTGTTGCATTTCAGCATCACAACGTTGACAAGAATTAACGTCAGCATTGCTGTTCGGACCTAGATTTCAACGGAACCCCAACGATTTCCCCTTTGAAAGCTCCACCTCAATGATCTGCCGAACAAATCCGACCATCGTTCTGATAGGTGCCGGTGCCGTCTCAAAAACATACGCGAAGGCATTTTCAGAAGGTCTGCCGCTTAAGATCGCAGCCGTTGCTGACGTGCAGCTGGAAGCCGCTGAAGAAGTTGCCGCCATCGTCGGCGCTCAGGCTTTTGATGACGTCGAAACAATGATCGCGGAGGTTCTGCCAACAGTGGCAATCGTTTGCACACCACCGGTTACCCACACCGACATCTGCACTGAACTCATGAACATGGGTATTCACGTGCTGTGCGAACAACCACTGGCCGTCAAATCGCATGACGCACACCGGATGATCAACGTCTCAAAGACCAACGACGTTGTGTTCACAATGGGATCGCAATTTCGTTTCGCAGAGGATGTCCAGGAAACTCAACGCCTTCTCAACTCCGGTATTCTGGGAGACATTGTCCTGTACGAGAACACGTTCGCTGGACAGGTGGACATGTCGCAACGGTGGAATTCCGTACCCCAGATCAGTGGCGGTGGTGTTCTGATTGACCGTGGCACACACTCTGTGGATATCATGCGATTCCTGCTGGGTTCAATCATCGATCTGCAGGTCGTCGAAGGACGCCGAACTCAGATGCCGGACGTCGAAGACACTGTGCGACTGTTCCTGCGATCGGAATCCGGAGCAGCCGGCAGCATTAATCTTTCGTGGAGCATCAATAACGTAAAGTCACACTTCATCAGCGTGTACGGTTCAGAAGGAACGTTGCTGGTTGGCTGGAACGAGTCGAAGTATCGTCGCAACGATGGCGACTGGACCGTCTTTGGAAACGGCTACGACGAAGTGGCGGCATTCAGAAGTCAGATCCTGAATTTTGTCGAAGCGGTGGATAGTGGTCAGGACCTGCTGGTCAGTCCCGAAGACGCGCTGGCATCCGTGATGGCAATTGAAACTGCATACGAAGCACTGCGTACCCAGCAATGGCGGCCCGTTACCGAAAGACAGGAACCGTGGTCCCGTCCGTCTACCACGAACTACGTTTCACCGTAAGGTCGCCCCTTGTCGATTGGTAGCCCGCTTCGCAGCTGCGAATGTCCCACGGTGCCGTTGGCGCGGAAACCCGGCACCCGTCCCCGCTGCGAAGCGGATATTCCCCGTGGTTTAGACCCGGTTATCAGAGCGACGGCAGCTGTGCCGTCCGGTCGCCGAGGCTTTCCTTCAGACTTGCTGAGAGTCGAACGCGGCACAGCATTCGTGAACAGGCACGGGGACTCGGCACGTCACGACATGAAAGGATGGCTCCCAACAGTGTCACCGTAGCAAAACGGCACTGCTGATCGCTGCGAAATCCGGACGTTCTCATCGCTCGAGAGCCGCTTACCCTCGATTTCGGTGCACTTGGGTCCTGCTGCAGCAAGAACTTCGGCATTCACTTCCCGTATCACCACGTTTGTGTAGGATTCCCATTTTTGCGGTGAAGAGCTTGGCCGCAGCGCGGCCTTCACTGCCAAATTTTTGCAAATTGACTACTCAGGGAACACAACACCAGCGATGGCCAGGGAAAAACCAAAATTAAGATCGGACAAGCCGAGCATGGCCGAGACCGCCGACAAGTTCCTGTGCTACCAACAGTCAGTGCAGTCGCCGGATCACGAAATCGACATGTTTGACCAGGCGTTCGATGATGCTTTTGAACGCGAGCCTGTGTCTTTGCGGGAAGATTTCTGCGGAACCTTCGCCGTTTGTTGTGAATGGGTAAAACGCGGCAAGAAACGAACGGCCATAGGCATCGACTTTTGTCCCGAAACGCTGCAGTGGGGACGAGACAACAATCTGTCACAACTGAAGAAGTCTCAGGCAAAACGCATCCAGTTGCTGGAACAGGATGTGCGTGTACACGATGAACCAACAGTTGACGTACTGGCCGCACAGAACTTTTCGTTCTGGATTTTCAAGACTCGTAAGGAAGTCATCGAATATTTTCGAGTTGCCTACTCGAACCTTAACGAACAGGGCATCATGGTGATGGACATGATGGGCGGTGGAGCCTGTTATGACGAAACAAAAACAGACAAACGCACGATCAGGAAAGGAAAAAAGGGATTTCAATATCGCTGGCAGCAGGCCCGATACAATCCCGCCACGGCGGACGCCAGCTTCTACATTCACTTTAAGTTTGCTGACGGAAGCCGGATGAAACGTGCATTCGAGTACCACTGGCGGTTCTGGACCATTCCCGAAGTCCGTGAGATGCTGGCAGAAGCAGGTTTTTCCGAGAGCCACGTTTACTGGGAACTGGAAGACGAAAACGGCGAAGATTCCGGTGAGTGGCAGCGTAGTGAAGATCCGCCCAGCAACCCCGTCTGGCTGTGCTACATCGTGGGAATCAAATGAATCTGTTTAA
>Ga0315316_10002386_pt1 | contig 13475 bp, 10 predicted proteins | sample M160m3416metaG_FD_203702 | JGI IMG/M metagenome (GOLD analysis project Ga0315316, IMG submission 203702) | Ammonia-oxidizing marine archaeal communities from Monterey Bay, California, United States - M1 60m 3416 | ecosystem: Environmental > Aquatic > Marine > Intertidal zone | place: USA...
GGGGTGGTTGTAATACCCGGTCTGTCCCCAACCCATGTCGTCCGCCATGACGAGAACAATGTTCGGTTTTTGCGCGTCGCAGGGGATGAACGCGATGAGCAGGAAAAAGGCTGGAAGGAGGATCCTCATGAATTGATCAGGCTAGGGGAGGCATCCCACCATGCTTCCCCCGGCGTGGCAACTCATCACGATCCGCAGGAGCTGCGGCGTATCTCCCCGGACATGGAGCCTGTCCAACCGGTTACTTTTTGAGCGCCGTCACCTTGTCAGCCCACGCGATTTCCCGGTCAAAGAACACTGCGAACGGCTTGTAGTTGTGATACGGCACCGCGTCCTGCTGCCATTGCTGAACGATGCCGTCGTAGCTGCGCCGCATCCTCTGGAGGAGTTCCCCGTGCTCCTCCGGGAGACGAGCGAGGTTTTCCAGCTCCAGGGGATCCCGCTCCGTATCGTAAAGTTCCTCCACCGGCTCAAAGCCCTTCCCGCTCCAGGGCCAGTAAATGTATTTCGTCTCCCTCGTGACCACCGCGAGACTGTGCACTTCGGCCGGTCCCCAGACATTGATGAGGGGCAGGGATGTTCGAATCCTGCCCTTCGGGTTCTCATAGAGCGACAGGATACTGTGCCCATCGATCCCCTCCGGACGCTCCACCCCGGCCAGCTCCAGGATGGAAGGCATGAGATCGATGTTCCCGGTCAGGGAGTCACAGCGCAGCTCCTTCCCGCTGTTGGAGTGGCGCGGATCATGGATGATCAGGGGGACGCGGGATGATTCCTCGTAGGGCAGCACCTTGGACCCGTAACCGTGCGACCCACACAGAAATCCATTGTCCGAGGTGAAAATCACAACCGTGTTTCCTGCCACCCCGTTCTTCTCCAGGGCTGACCGGATCATTCCTACCGCCACGTCTACTGCGTAAACCTGTTGATGATACGTGGCCATCACTTCGTCGTACTTGGTCGCGTAGTTCCAACCGTAAAACCGCTCATACTGGCGCCCCTGGCGGCTCTGCCTGGCAAAATGCAGACCATACTCACGACCAAAGTTCCTGGGCTTGGTAAAGGTCCTGCCGGCGTAGACCGCCTCGTCCAGTGGATCGGGAGTGGCAGGTTTGTGGGGAGCCTTGAAGCTGACGGAGAGGCAAAAAGGCTTCTCCGCCTTCGCCGCCTCCGCAATGAAATCCGCCCCGAATGCCCCGTAGGAGCGCGAGGAATGCGGATACTTCTCTGCATAGGCCGCCATCGATTTGTTCCTCGCGGTCTGGTAATGCGTCTGTCCCGGCCCCGCCCCCCATCTGTCAAAGTCACTCGTGGGCAGCGCCCCTTTCCTTTCCGGTTTCGTCGTGACCACCAACCCTATCTTACCCGCCATGGCGGTCAGGTAGCCCGCCTCCCTGAGCAGGACCGGATAGGAATTGGCCCAGTGTGAGCTATGGAGGGCCCCATGCTCAAAATTGCATCCGTGCCTGAACTCAACCTTACCCGTCAGGATATTGGCCCGACTCGCCATACAGATCGCCGTGCTGACATAGTGGCAATCGAAGACCATCCCATCCTTCGCGAGGGCATCGAGGTGCGGGGTCCTTACCTCGGCATTTCCGTAGCACCCCATCGAATAGCTACACTGGTCATCAGTGAGCAGAAAGACGATGTTGGGCCTTTCCCCTCCGACGGGAAGAGCCGCGACCGGAAGGCAGGAGATGCAGGCCAGGAACATCAAGGGGAACTTCATCGTATGGGAGATGGTCGACGGTATTGCCGCGGAAGCGATCAGGAACTCGCTGTTTCTCCTCCCCTTCCACGCCGTCACTTCCCACAAGGGGGTTTTAAGCCTTGAAGCTACCAAATAACTCCCCTAAACCCCGCCCCCGAATTCATGCCAAACCATGTCTGACACTTCCTCCGATATCGGACTCGTAGGCCTTGCGGTCATGGGTCAAAACCTCGCCCTGAACATAGCTGACCACGGCTTCAGGATTTCCGTTTACAACCGCACCACTTCCAAGACCGACAAGTTTGTGGCCGCCAATCCGGACACTCCCGGCGGGGTGGTGGGCGCAACGACCCTTGAGGAGTTCGTGCAGTCCATCAAGCGTCCACGCAAGATCATCATCCTGGTCCAGGCCGGCGGCCCCACCGACGCGGTAATCGACGGACTGACCGAACTGCTCGACCCCGACGACATCATAATCGACGGAGGAAACGCACTCTGGACCGACACCATCCGCCGGGAAAAGGATCTCAATGAAAAGGGATTCCGGTTTGTTGGTTCCGGGGTCTCGGGCGGAGAGGAAGGTGCGCGCTTCGGCCCGTCCCTCATGCCCGGCGGGAAGGAGAGTGCCTGGCAGGAACTCAAACCCATCTGGCAAGCGATTGCAGCCAAGGTCGACGAAGAAACCGGCAAGCCCCTGGAAGGCGCCGAAGCGGGAAAACCCATCGAGGGTGGTGTCCCCTGTGCGACATACATCGGCGAAAATGGTGCGGGCCACTATGTCAAGATGGTCCACAACGGCATCGAGTACGGCGACATGCAGATGATCTGCGAGGCCTACAATCTGATGGGGAATCTCCTTGGCATAACTCCCGGGGAAATGAGCGCGGTCTTCGGGGACTGGAACCAGGGCGTCCTGGATTCATTCCTCATCGAGATTACGGCCGACATTCTCGGTCAGAAAGATCCCGAAACCGGTCAACCCTTCGTCGATATCGTGCTCGACACCGCCGGCCAGAAGGGAACCGGCAAGTGGACCTCCATCAACGCCCTCGACATGGGCATCGCCGCCCCCTGCATCGCGGAGGCTGTCTTTGCCCGCTGTATCAGTGCCATCAAGGAAGAACGGGTTGCCGCTTCCCAGGTGATCACCTCCAACCTCGAGGCTTTCGAGGGCGATCGGACAGAGTTCGTGCAGGCCATTCACGATGCGCTCTACTGTTCCAAGATCTGCTCCTACGCCCAGGGCTTTCAATTGATGCGTGCAGCGCAGAACGAGTATGGCTGGCAGCTGGATTTCGGCCAGATCTCCATGATCTGGCGCGGTGGATGTATCATTCGGGCCCGCTTCCTCCAGAAGATCTTCGAGGCCTACCAGGCCAACCCCGAAATTGCCAATCTCCTCCTCGATCCCTACTTCAAGGGCGAAATCGACCGCTGCCAGGCCAACTGGCGCAAGGTGGTGGCCACCGCGGCCCTGCACGGCATCCCCATTCCCTGCTTCAGTTCGGCGCTCTCCTACTACGACAGCTACCGCAGCGCGCGCCTCCCGGCCAACCTCCTGCAGGGACAGCGCGACTTCTTCGGAGCCCATACCTACGAGCGGGTCGACAAGGAGCGGGGTCACACCTTCCACATCGACTGGCCCGCCCCCGACCGGCCGCAGATCCAGATCCAACCGTAACCGGCCTACTTCCCGCCCTTCGTTCCGATCGCGATCAGTTTGAACCGCGTACGGAAGAAGAGCATCCCTCCGGCTAGAGCCGGTGAGGCCAGGCAGGTATCGTCCAGCTCATTCTCAGCTACCACCGAGAATTCATCACCCGCCTTCACCACGAAGACCTTCCCGGTTTCTCCTGCAAAGAAGAGGTGCCTGCCATCGGAAACAGGTGAGGCGCTGAATCCTCCCCCACCCTGCCCGATCCGCTCGCGATAGTGGATCTCGCCGGAGACCGCATCGAAGCAGGTCAGGACACCCCCCCCATCGCAACTGTAGAGGTTCTTCCCCACCACGATGGGCGTGGCCATGTAGGCCCCCTTGCGCCCATGAACCCAGGGGATGTGCTCGCTGGTATCGTCGACCTTCCGGAGCGTAATCTCACCCCGGGCGCTCAACCTGACTGCGCGCATGGGGCTGTGCCTGCCGTGCGCATTGCTCAGGAAAACGTTCCCGTGGGCAGTGACCGGAGTAGGCACCGGGATGTCACCACCTCCCTGGAGCTTCCAGATCTCCTCGCCGCTCTCGAAATCGTAGGCCCCGGTGTGATGCCAGCCATTAACGAGAATCTGAGTCTTCCCCTCGTGCTCCACGATGGTGGGCGTCCCCCAGGTCGGGACATCCTTCCGCTCTCTCTTCCAGAGTTCCTTGCCGTCCTCAAGCCGGTAGACCGCGAGAAACGATCCCTCCTGCACATCGCAAAGAACCACGACCTTGCCGTCGTGAATAACCGGTGAACTCCCAAATCCCCACTGGGCGGTCTTTACCCGGAACCAGCCCGCATCCATCGGCCCAAGATCCTTCCGCCAGCGCAACTCTCCCTCCATGTCAAAACAGAAGAGGCCCTCCGATCCGAAAATGGCCACCAGGTTCTTCCCATCCGTGGTAGGTGTTGAATTACAATGGGTAGCCTTGGTGTGACGCTTGACCTTTGGTTTCCCCTCGAACCCCACCTTGTTGAAGAGAACCGCTCCCGTCGCTTTGTCGATGGCGAGCAACCGCCATTGCTGCACGCCATTATCGCTGGCGGATCCAACATCACCTCTGACCTTTACATCCAGTTCCTGCACCCCCCCGGTGACCGCGGTGGCCAGATAGACCCGATCGCCCCAGACAATGGGGGAAGCATGCCCAAGGCCCTTGATCCCGGTCTGCCAACGCACATTTTCCTGTTTTCCCACGTGCCAGCGGGTGGGCAGTCCGGCTCCTGCCAGGAGTCCACTCGCACGGTGACCCCGGAACTGGGACCACTGTCCCGCCGGGGACAATCCCGGGGCGGGTAGAGCAGCCCTGGCGGTCTCTTCAGCTCCCTCATCCCCAGCTCCAGTCGAGCTGATCATTACTCCGGCGAGGAGGTGGGGAAAGAATCGTCGCATGGTAGCGCTCCCGACAGATTACCAGTAAAACCGCCCTCCGCCCAGAGCAGGATGTCAAGTTGCGGGGAGGGCCTGCCTGTGCGTTCCTCAATCGTCCAGATCGACCATCGGGTCAACCTCCTGATCGTAGTCGACGCCCGGAAATCCAAAGCCGAAAAGTTTGAGGAACTCTTCCTGGTAATTGTTGAAGTCCGTAATTTCCCGGAGGTTCCCGGAGGTCACCAGGGGCCAGATCTCCTTCACCCTTTCCTGGATGGCCGGATCCATCTCCCAGTCATCGATCCGGATGAGCCCCTTGTCATCGAATTGCGGCACGTTGTTGTTGTAGAGGTGCGTGGAAAAGAGCCGCTGGATCTGCTCGATCGTTCCCTCATGATTTCCCTTCTCCTTCATCACGCGATAGAGGATGGAGATGTAGAGCGGCACAACCGGGATAGCCGAGCTGGCCTGCGTCACCAGTGCCTTGTTGACAGAGACGTAGGCACCTCCATCGCCGTTCGCCTTGAGCAGAGCATCTATTTGCCGGGCCGCATTCCGCAGGTCGATCTTGGCACGTCCCATCGTCCCGTTGGTGTAGACCGCCCAGGTCGCTTCCGGGCCAATATAGTCATATGCCACCGCCGTCGTAGCCGGTGCCAGCACTCCCCCCTCGTTCAGAGCTTCCATCCAGAAGCTCCAGTCCTCGCCCCCCATCACTGCCACCGTGTCGGAGATTTCCTCCTCGGTGGCTGATTCAATGGTCACCTCGCTCACCATCCCCAGATCGGTATCCAACGTCCTGGAGGTGTAGTTCTGGCCGATCGGTTTCAAGGTCGACTTGTGAATCTTGCCCGTGTGCGGATGCTCCCGCCGGGGCGCCGCCAGGCTGTAGACAACCAGATCGACCTGCCCGAAATCGGCCTTGATGGCCTCCACCACCTGCGTCTTCATTTCATCGGAATAGGCATCACCGTTAAAGCTCCGTGCATAAAGGCCCTCCGCTCCAGCGGCCCGGTGAAAGGCGGCGGAATTGTACCATCCCGCCGTGGCACACTTTTTCTCCTCGGGAGGACGCTCGAAAAAGACCCCCATCGTCCTGGCTCCACTTCCGAAGGCCGCCGTGATCCTGGAAGCCAGGCCGTAGCCGGTGGAGGCACCAATAACGAGAACGTTCCCTGGTCCGTTCTCAATGGCACCCCTCGCCTTCACGTAATCAATTTGTTCCTGCACGTGAGCAGCGCATCCCGTGGGATGGGCAGTGAGGCATACAAATCCCCGCACTCTCGGCTTGATGATCATGAGGCGAACTCTCCGGACGCCACCCACCCCGGTCGAGCAAAACCTGTCCCTGCCGGTCAATTTGGGTCCTGGTGGGTGGCCACTACCATACCATCAGGGACTAGACAGCCTTCTCCGCAGGATTCATACCCATTCCCGTGAATCTCACAGGAAAGCGTGCGGTCGTCTTCGGGGGCACTTCAGGGATCGGACTCGCCACCGTCCGGCAACTGGCCGCCGCAGGGGCAAGAGTTGTCGCCGCGAGCCGCTCCGCGGAAGAGCAGCCGCCACCCGCCGAGGGGGTGTTTCGGCGATCAGTGGATATCCTCGATCGAGAGGCCCTCACTGCCTTCTACAAAGAAGCCGACCCATTTGACCTGGTGGTGAACACTGCCGTGCCGGCCGGGCGGGAGCAGGGCCCCTTTCCCGGGATGGACCTCGACGGCTTTCAGGCCACCTTCAACAAACTGTGGGGCTACGTGAACACGGTCCACCTGGGGCTTCCCTATTTCACGGATCAGGCGTCCATCGTACTGGTGAGCGGATTCCCGGCCCGCAAGTGCAAACCCGGGGCTTCCGCCATCTCGACGGTGGGCCACGCGGTGGAGGGGTTCGTGCGTGCCATTGCCCCCGAGATCGCCCCCAGACGGATCAATATCGTGTCGCCCGGCATCATCGACACGCCCCTCTTCCCACAGCAAGGTGCCGAGCGGGAAGAGTTTTTCCAGAAAGCGGTCGGCGACCACGCCATTCCCCGCCCCGGCCGGGCCGAGGAGGTAGCACAGGCGATTCTCTTCCTCCTGCAGAACGACTTCACCACCGGCACCGTGGTCGACGTCGATGGTGGTGCCTCCTTACCCTGACCTGCTGCAGGGTCTTCTCTGCATCCACGCTAGGACATGCCAGCGAACCGCGGTTCCTCCCGCCCGTTCGTCACCGCCTTCCCTGGAGCAGGACTCTACCGCTGCACCCGGGCATTGCCCTCCCAGATACTCCAGACCTGGTCTTCGTCGGCGGGCTGGCCGTAGTCGGTGAGAAGGGTCGCAGCCAATGCTCCGCTGGCCCAGCCGAACTGGGCACACTTCTCACCTTCCCAGCCGCGCAGGATGCCATACAGCAGTCCGCCCACGAAACCGTCCCCGCCGCCAATCCGGTCGAGGACCCCGATCTCACGGGGCTCAATGACGTGCCAGTCATCTCCGTCGGCCACGATGCCGCCCCATTCGTGCAGGTTCACGCTGATCACTTCCCGGAGGGTAGTGGCGTAGACCGAGGCGTTGGGGAACTGCTCCTTCACCCGGTTGATCATCTCCTTGAAGCTGTCGATCTTGCCGGCGATCTCCTCACCTCCGGCTTCCGGCCCTTCCACTCCGAGACAGAGCTGGAAATCCTCCTCGTTTCCGACAAGGACATCCGCAAGGGTCCCAATTTCGTGAAAAGCTTCGCTCAGTTCCTCCTCCCTTCCCTTCCAGAAGGTGGCCCGATGATTGAGGTCGAAGGAGATCTTGGTGTCGTATTTCTTGGCCGAGCGGGCCACATCCAGGCAGAACTGGGTCGAGTCTGGCGAGAGCGCAGCGATCAGGCCCGACATGTGGACGATCTGGGCACCCTCTTCTCCGAAGATCCGCTCAAGGTCGAAATTCCCGGCCTTGAGGTCGCGACCTACTTCCCCAGCCCGGTCATTCCAGACCCGGGGTCCACGCGAGCCCGTCCCGCTGTCCGCCATGTTGATCTGGTGCCGATAACCCCAGGGACCGCCTTGCTCGATATCAGGCCCCTCGTAGTCCATATGGCGACCGGCCAGGTTGTCCTTGATGAAGCGGGAAACCGGGCTGTCCTTGATGAACGCGGTCAGAATCTTGACCGGGAGTCCGAGATAGGAGGAGACGCTGCCCACATTGGATTCCGCACTGCTGGCGGTCAGTACGAAGTTGTCCGAACAGTGAAAGGGCTGACCGTTCACCGGGGTGAGGCGTGTTCCCATCGAGGTGGGAATCACCATCGCATACTTGCAGTCGGGCTTGAGGGCGATCATGGCGTAAGGTGGCAATAAGGTTGTTCGCTAGGTGTCGGGCAGGTAGCAGGATTGCCCGGCCACGGCAAGCCCTACACGGCGCTCCGCCTGGACCAGAAAGAAGGCCCGGCCAAAGAGAGTCCCTGCCATGATGCCCGGTCGCTCTTGCAGAACACCCGGTGCCATCAGCTCCGCTCCCCACCCGGACCACCTCATGAACGGCAAAACCACCAGCGATCGGGGTAAGTCGAGATGTGCGGCGTGACAGATCGACCGGACCTGGCCTGATCGTCGTTCATGATTGATACCGTAAAGCCCCCCCGGGCACTGCCTTCTGAAACACAATTGAATGGAAGATTCTCCGGGAAATTCATTCAGATATCCTAACTACCAAAGGAGCCTTCCACATCCACTTCATTAACCATCATCCATTGAGCTGAAGTTGTTGCCAAGTTATCCACCGATCCTCCATGGCCATCGCTCTTTCGTGTGTCCCATTTTCGTAAATTTCTAGCTTGTTGGATTCCGGATCTTTGGTTGTAGATCACCCCTGACGTATTCTCGTGGGATTACCCGGTGCCAAAGGCGAACACCCATGAATTTCCTCCGGGGACCACAATACAACGAAGCTCACCAGACGGTAAACCATGGCAAAAAAAACAACCAAGAAGAAGAAAACGGCGCAACGTTCCAGTGATGTAGCAGCCGCGGAGAAATTGGCGGCAACTGCAAAAAAATCGATCATCAAACCCGATCAGGATGGTGCAATCGACGACGTAGCCGCAGTCAAGAAACTCAATGATGCCCGCGACGCGATCGTGGCCGAATTGCGCAAGAGCATCGTGGGGATGGACCAAGTCATCGACGAAGTTCTCATTGCCATCTTTTCCCGCGGACACGGGCTTCTCGAAGGGGTTCCCGGACTGGCAAAGACCCTTCTGGTCAGCTCCATCGCCAAAACGCTTTCCCTCTCCTTCAAGCGGATCCAGTTCACCCCGGACCTGATGCCTTCTGACATCACGGGCAGTGAACTCCTCCAGGACGACCCGGAGACCCGGGAGCGCAAGTTCATGTTCACCAAGGGACCGATCTTCTCCAACCTCGTCCTCGCGGACGAAATCAACCGGACACCCCCCAAGACCCAGGCAGCCCTTCTTGAGGCCATGCAGGAAAAAATGGTGTCTGCCGGCGGTGATGACTACGCTCTCGATGCCCCGTTCTTCGTACTGGCCACCCAGAACCCCCTTGAGCAAGAAGGAACCTATGCTCTTCCGGAAGCCCAGCTTGACCGGTTCATGTTCAAGATCCATGTGAGCTATCCATCCCAGCAGGAGGAAATCGACATCATGCGCAGCGTAACCGGCAGCGGTGGTGGCTCCCCCCAGCAAGTGATTGGCAAAGAGGACATCCTTGCCCTTCAGGATCTCGTCACCCGGGTTCCCGTCGCGGACCATATCTTCCAGTATGTTGCCGCACTCGTCCGGGCCACCCGGCCCGCCGAGGACAACGCTCCCGGATTCGTCAAGGACTTCGTCTCCTGGGGTTGTGGCCCAAGGGCCTGCCTGAACCTGATCACTGGTGCCAAGGCCCGGGCTATCCTGCGCGGGCGCTTCGGCGCGTCTCTTGAAGACGTTCAGGCCCTCGCCGGCCCCGTTATGCGCCACCGCATGGGACTCAACTTCGCGGCTCAGGCCGAGGGTGTTGATGCCGATCACGTCATCGGTCGTCTCCTTGAGGAGATCCCCAGCGACAAGGAACTCTACGAGAAGACAGCGGCCTCAGCCTGATCCAATCCGGTCGGCCGGCTGCCCACCCCGGCTCTCATCTTCCTCCCCCTGCCCAATCGCCCGGGAGAGGGATGAGGCTTCCCGGAAGCACTGAGCAGAGCCCGCCACGGCAGGTGAAACGAATTCATGCCGAACCGGCCAAAGTAAAGAAAAACGAGAAAGCAGCGAAACGCTCTCTCAGCACCAGACATGCCTGAAGCGACCACTCCATCCAGCGAGCCCTCCCCGGAGGTCTCCAACAAGCCACGCGGCCCCAAGTATCTCGATCCGGAAACCCTGTCCCAGATTGGCTCCCTCGAGGTCGTGGCGCGCCGGGTTGTGGAAGGGCTGAGAATCGGCCAGCACAAGAGCCCCAGCCGGGGCATCAGCTCGGAATTCACCGCATACCGGCAGTATTCCCAGGGCGATGAGACACGCAACATCGACTGGAAAGCGTACGCCCGCTGTGACCGGTATTACATCAAGCTCTTCGAGGCGGAGACCAACTTCATCTCCAACATGCTCCTCGATGCGAGCCAGTCGATGACCTACCAGTCCGGCAAGATCTCAAAGATCGAATACGCCAAATATCTGGCGGCCTGCCTGTCCTATCTCGTCATCGACCAGGGAGACTCCGCTGGCGTTGGCATCTTCGACGGAGAACTGCAGAACTACATTGCCCCCAAGAGTCACATGGGGGTCCTTCATGACATCTCGGCAGAACTGGAGAAGGTCAACCCCGTCCCTCGCACCAACGTCGGCGCGGTCCTCCATGACTTCGCCCACCGGATGAACCGAAAGGGCTTCGTGATGCTTTTTTCCGACCTCTTCGATAACACCGAGGAGTTCATCGAGGGACTCAATCATCTCCGCTATGGAGGACATAACGTCATCCTGTGGCATATCATGGACCCCTACGAAATCGAGTTTCCGCTCAACGGCATGTGGAAATTCATGGGGCTGGAGGGCGAAGGTGAAGTCATTACCCAGCCCGGAAGGGTCCGGGCCAACTACCTAGAGGAACTCGAAAAGTTCGTTACCAGCATCAAGAAGGCCTGCAACAAGGTCGGTGTCGAGCACGTGCTGGTAAATACCAAGACTCCCATCGAGCAAACCATCAGCAACTATCTCCTCCAGCGCTCCGCGCTGGCCAAGGCTAAGTAATAATACCCGGCCCGCAGGAAGAATCATGACGACGTTATCCCTCTCCAGAGTGACCCGGGTCCTCGCCTGCCTCGCGGCGGCGGCGTTTCCGGTCCTCGTCTGGGGAGAAGTAGTCGTGATCAACTCGGAAAACCACCCTGCCCTCAAGCGGGCCCTGAGCGAGACTCCCCAAGCCGATAAGGATGCCAACGGGCAACTCTCCCTTGAGGAGTATGTCGAACTCCTTCCTCAGCAGCGTCCCAATGACCCAGAGAATCCCAAGGCCCCTCTCCTCCCGGTGCGCCCCAATGGGGACCTTGTGATCCACGAGTTCGAAGATAACAATCTTGGGCAGAACCCAAAGTGGAGCCCGGTCCATGCTACCCCAGTCAAGAACAGCACGCTGGGAAATCTCGGGGGAAACTGGCAGAGAGAGGGAGACGCCTTCAACCGGGATCTCCAGTCCGGGACCAAAATGATGAGGCGCCGCGTGGGCCCGTTCGAAGGAAAGCTCTTCCTCACCACCATCGGCAACAGCCAACGAGCCGTGGGAAGCCTCCGCTCTCCCATCTTCCTGATCGAGCAGGACTACATTCTCATCCGGATGAGCGGAGGCGCCCACCCGGGACGGGTCTGCGTCAATCTCCACACCGGCCAGGGAATTGTCCGTAGTGCCACCGGCCACAACGACGACTACTTCGAAAACGTCGCCATGGATGTCCGGGAGTTCCGCGGACAATTCGCACGCCTTGAACTGCGCGATCAGCACCGGGGGCTCTGGGGCCATCTCAACGTGGACGAGATTCTCATGACCTCCAAACACGGAGAGGCCCGGGTCGTTAACAACCGTCCCCCGCCACCCATTCCCACCGGCGGCCTGATCATCTCCGGGAGCGGCCGCAACCAGGGAGTGCTCAAACTGGAGAACGGTCAACTCTCCTGCGAGGACAAGCCCCTCGTCGACAAAGCCTTCCTCGCCGTCAACCCCATGCCGGAAAACGCCCCCAGGCTGCCCGGGGCCGTTCACCTTCTCAATGGTGAGGTCTGGAACGCCGAGGTCCTCACCGTCGAAGGCGCGGGCCGGAAAAAAATCCTCAACATCCGAAGCCAGATTTTCGGCGCTCAGAAGATTCCGCTTTCCACCCTCTCCAGCATGGAGTTCGTGGCCGGGGCCCCCGGCGACCCGCGGGAACCGGGCACCTTCTACCGCAAGGATGGCGAGCCCCTTCCCGGCAGCCTGATCTGGGTCCGGGCCAAGGATATCGCGATCCGCTCCCCCCTCGGCGTGATTCCGGTCCCCCGTGCAGCGGCCCTGCGCTTCGTTCTGGCAAGGCCGCAGCCACCGGCCCAGAGATCCGGTGACGAGATCGGCCTGACAGACGGCAGCCTGCTCTTCGGCACCACCAGCTTCGAAGGCAACCAGCTTCTCATCCAGCATGAAACCCTTGGAGAGCTGAAGGTCGCATGGAACGCCGTCCACTACCTGCGACGCAACCTTCCCGGACTCACCTGGCTCGATAACGTCCCGCGAACCGTCATGGAAGCCATTGGGCCGGCTCTCCCCCCCCCCGCCCCCAGGCTCTCCACCAAGGTCAATGAGAGCCACGCGCGCTCCCTGCGCATCATGCCCCATACCGTTCTCCGGTTCGCTCTTCCCGCCCCGCACGGTCCAGCCCTCTTCCGGGGCCAGCTCCACCCCGTTCCCGGCAACCGGGCCCGGTTGGAAGTCACCGTCCTCGATGGAGACTCCCCCGTCTGGTCAAGCAAGGTCGAAACCGCCAGCGGTCCCATCCCCCTCGCCCTCAGCCTCCCCGGAGGCGAGGAACTGACCATCAAGGTCGCATTTGACGGCCCCCTGACCTTCCCCTGCGGGGTGGACCTGCGGGACGCACACGTGATCCGGACAACCAATCTCAAACCCGAATAAGGACTCAACCTCATGGGAACACTCAATCCACCCCTACTGTGGTCAATCATCGGCGCACTGGGCATCGCAGTGCCAATCATCATCCACCTCCTCTACCGGAAGCACCGCCGCCAAACGGACTGGGCTGCCATGGAGCTGTTGCGCAGGGCCCTCGTAACCCGTTCCGGCCAGGTCAAGATCGAGGACCTGGTCATTCTGCTCCTGCGCTGCCTCGCCCTTGCCCTCCTGGCCCTTGCCCTGCTGCGCATTACCCTGGACTCCAACTCCGTTCTCGCCGACGAAAAGATCGGAATGGTGGTGGCCATCGATGCCTCCTACAGCATGAACCACGGCGAGTTTTCCCGCTTCGACAGCGCAATCGACAAGGCCCGTGAAATCTTTGGACAAACTGCCAAGGAGGGAGACCCCGTGAGCCTCGTGCTCATGAGCAGCCGCCCCGAGGTTCTCCTGCGCAGTGCCCGGTATGATCCCGCCACGGTGACAGAGATCCTCGATGGACTCGATTCAGCGGGACCGAATTCCCTGAACCTGGAGACCAACATCGAGCTCCTCGCTGAGCTGGTA
>Ga0315316_10002387_pt1 | contig 13475 bp, 15 predicted proteins | sample M160m3416metaG_FD_203702 | JGI IMG/M metagenome (GOLD analysis project Ga0315316, IMG submission 203702) | Ammonia-oxidizing marine archaeal communities from Monterey Bay, California, United States - M1 60m 3416 | ecosystem: Environmental > Aquatic > Marine > Intertidal zone | place: USA...
ATTGCTGGCAAAGAATCAAAAATAAATTCTGATTTCATGATAATTGCTAGAACCGAAGCATTGATTGCTGGATTAGGTCTAGATGAAGCATTAAAGCGTGCTACTGCATATGAAAATGCTGGGGCTGATGCAATTTTAATTCATTCAAAAAGTAAAACCCCGCAAGAAATTTTCCAATTTTGTGATTCATGGAATGGAAAAGTTCCATTAGTTGTTGTTCCTACAACATATGGAAGTGTAACAATTGATGAATTAATCACACATGATATTAAAATGGTAATTTATGCAAACCAAACACTGAGAATGGCACATAAATCCATGTCTTCCCTTCTACGAAAATTAAAAAATGCAAAAAGATTAGATGAAGTTAATCAAGATATTTCATCTATGGAGGAAATTTTTGAATTACAAAAAATGTTTGAAATACACTCACAAGAAAAAGATATTGAAACAAAATTAAAAAATATGGGTTACATCAATTGATAGAAAATTTTCAAGTTAAAACTTTTAATTTATTACTACAAAGTGGCATAGAAAATTTTGTAGGCGTACCTGATTCAACATTAAAACATTTTATAAGTGAAGGTTTAAAAATTAAAAAAATTATAATTTCAACTAGAGAAGAAGAAGCAATTGGCATTGCAGTTGGAATGTCTTTATCAAAAAGTAAATCATTAGTTTTTATGCAAAACGCTGGATTTGCAAATTCATTAAGTACAATAACATCATTAGTTCAAATGTATAAAATACCACTAATTTTTTTAATTGGTTGGAGAGGTTATTTATCAAATGATGCACCTGAACATAAAAAAATTGGAAAGATTCAGCCTGATTTGATGAAGCTTATGGGTATTCCTTCTAAAATTATTACTGAAAAAAATTGGAAAAAAGTTTGTACTTGGGCAATAAAAAAAAATAATTCTAATTCAACTTGTGCATTAATAGTCAGGAGAGATTTTCTTGATTAGAAAAGAGGCCATACAAGTTGCAATTGATGAAATTGGTTCTAATCCTATCGTTTCAGCAAATGGATTCATCAGTAGAGATCTATTCAATGTAAGCGATAAGGAAAACAATTTCTATATGATTGGTTCAATGGGTTTGGCATCCTCTATTGGATTAGGTATTTCAATGAAAAATACAAAAAAAATAATTTTTGTATTTGATGGTGATGGAAATATCTTGATGAATTTAGGTTCATTAGTTACTATTGGAAGTATCAAACCAAAAAATTTTGTTCATATAGTTTTTGATAATGCTAGTCATGAATCTACAGGTGGCCAACCAACTAATTCAAATCAAGTAAAAATAAAGAAAATTGCCCAAAGTGCAAATTATACTGTTTATGAAACTAACAATAAAATAAAATTTAAAAATATTTTAAAAAGCTTAAAAAAAAATTCAGGACCGATAATGATAATTGTTAAAATTCAAACTAAAAAAATTGTTAGTAAACGAATTTCACATACACCAGTAAAAATAAAAACACGTTTTATGAATTCCTTAAATAGATAAATGAAAGCAATTTTTATCGCTGCAGGTGAGGGTTCGAGAATGAATAATCTGACTGTTAATACTCCAAAACCATTAATTGATGTTAATGGAAAATCAATTTTACAAAGACAAATTTGTCTTTTACAGAAATTTCATATTGATGAAATTTTAATTATAACTGGACCTTTTTCAAATAAGTATACATTTGAAAATGTATCTTACATTAATGATAAAAATTTTAAGAAACATGACCAATTAGGCAGTTTAGGTACTGCATTAAATGAAATCCATGGTGATGTTTTGATTATTTTTGGCGATATACTTTTCGATAAATCAGTTTTGTATTCTGTATGTAAAAATAATGCTGATATTGTACTTGCGGTTGATATGAATTGGGATAAATATTTGGATAGACATGATAACCCTCTAGAAAATTCAGATAAAGTTGGTATGATTGATGGACAAATAAAAAGAATTTTTAAAGATAAAACTGAGCAAGATAAAAAATTCGATATAGGGGAATTTATTGGATTGATGAAATTAAACGATATAGGATCTAAAAAATTTAAACAAATCTTCTTAGATTTACAAAAAAACCATAGTGGAAAATTTCATGATGCAAATTCATTTCATGATGCAAAATTAGTGGATTTTTTACAAGAAATGATTGAACAAAAAATCAAAATTATGCCTGAAATTATTGATGGATTATGGTGTGAAATTGATACTGTACAGGATCTAGAAATTGCTAAAAAAAAATTCACGGAATAAAATTATTTTTTTCAAGCTCTTCAAATAATTTTTTTTCAATTTCTAGATTATTATCTATTAAATTATTTTCTTCACATGGATCATTTTCTAAATTATAAAGTTCTTTAGAATTATCATATTCATTAAAAATTAATTTCCATTTTGAAGTTCTAACACATTTTGTATTTGGCTTCTTTGGCGGAGCTGATTCCTCCAATGGATTTGCTGTTTCAGTATATGAAATTAATTCATTCATTGTTTCATTATTTAATAATGGCATCAAGGATATACCATCCAATTTCTCAAAATTTTTATCTAATTTTATTCCAAATTTATCTAAAATAGTAGGCATAAAGTCTACATGTCTAACTTGTTGTATAATCTCCTTTGATTCAAAATTTGATGTTATGTATAATGCAAAAGTGCGAATTGTGTAATCATAACAGAATGCTCCGTATGCTCGTTCACCATATTTTTCTCCAATACTGATTCCATGATCAGATATTACTAGTATGTCTGTTGTTTCCAATATTTTTTCTTGAATCAATGTCTCAAAAATTGTTTCAAGATATTTTTCAGCATTAGTAAATAACTTTGTATATCTCTCAATATTTTTTTCTTTGTTATCAAAATATTCTTGACTAAAATTAGTATATTTTCTTAAAACTTCATTTTTAATAGTTGTATGAATACTTTCATAATGAAGATATAAGAAAAATGGATTCATTTGAGATTTATTTTTTATGTTTTTAATTAAATTTGAATGTCTAGAATTTAATTCAACTTCATCTTCATCGTATAATACATAATCATCAAATCCAATTTTTGGTAATACTAAATCTGAATGTACGTCTGCATAAGTGTAATAGTTATTATTATGCAAATATTCTGTTAGTGTTAAAAAATTATTATGTTTAAAACGTGATGAATGCCAGTAACTATAACATCCGTTTCTATTTCCATATGTTCCACTTAATATTGCATGTATTGAGGAATTTGTATATGGTGCATATGTTATTGATTGTGAAAAAAAATTAGTTCCAGGTAATAAACTTCTAAAAATTTTTGATTTTTGAGCATAATCCAGTCTACCCCCATCAATACAAATTATAATTAAATTTTTTTTCATAAAATTATTTTTTTTATTCTTATATTTGAATTTCTTCTTAAGGATAATATACATGAATAAACTTAATCAATTTAGATGGAAATTCTACAAAATTTGATTCATGATAAACAATTATCTTGGGAAAAATCACTTGATAGTAATACTAATTCATTTTTAAAGGAAATATCTGAAAAAGCTATATTTGAATTATATAATAAAAAAGATATAATTCAGACATCCGACATTGAAAATTTCCCTATTCTAAAAAAAGAAATTACAGATTTAAAAAATCAATGTTTAATCAATGGTAATGGATTTTTTATTCTTGACGGTTGTTGTTTTGAAAATTTTACTCAAACACATGTTCAAGAAATCTATAGAATTATCTCTACATGTTTTGGAGAATTATATATTCAAAATATTCAAAATGAAAAATTTGTTATAATTACCGATGAGGGTAAATCTATGAAAACAGGTGGTAGATATCATCAAACAAAAGAAGGTGGTTCTTTTCATACTGATAGTCCTCAATGGAGTAAAGTCCCAGATTTTATAGGTCTATTATGTGTCAGACCTGCAAACATAGGTGGTATTAGTAAATTTGTTAGTGCATACACAATACACAATCAATTTCTTAAATTCAATCCTAATTTTTTAAAAATTTTATACAATAAATTTCATTTTGATAAGCGAGGTGAATTCACAAAAAATGAATCACCTACTACATTTGAACCAATTTTTAAATATGAAAATAATAAATTGAAATTTAGATATTTAAGAAATTATATTGATGCGGGACAAAATATAGTTAATCAACCGCTTTCGAAAGAATATAATACAATTTTAGATGAATTAGATAAAATTATTCATGATGAAAAAATTTCTGTAAGTTATGATTTAAAAAAATTCGATATGACGTTTTTTAATAATCATAGAATAATTCATGGAAGAACTAGCTTTGAAGATTTTGAAGAAATTGAAAAAAAGAGATACATGATTAGAGTTTGGATTAAGGATACTCTAATAATATAATATGATTATATTTTATTTATTTTAAAATATTCTATTGTTTTAATAATTCCCTCTTCAACACTCACTTTTGGACTCCAACCTAATGATCTTAATTTTGAATTATTAATAACAAAATTACCCACATCAACTTTTTTTGTGTAATTTGGAGTTTTCACATATTTTGTTTTTGCATTTGTAACTTTTTCAAGAATTTTAGCAATTTGATAAAACCATGTTTTTTTACCAGATCCAATCCAATACAATTCTCCAGCTTTTCCTTTTAAAATTATTTTATTAATTCCAGATATTACATCTGAAACATAAATTAAATCTCTAAAAAATTTTCCATTTTCATAAATTGAAATGTCTTCACCCTTGTATGCTTTGTAAATTAGATAATTTATTGCATTTTTTTTAGGAATTATCTGTTCTCTAGGTCCAAATGAATTTGTTATTCTAAAAATTCTAGTATCAATATTGTATAATTGATTATAAATTTTTGTATAATATTCACTAGATAATTTATTTACACCATACAAAGTTGTAGGGTTTGTTGGAGAATTCTCTTCAATTGGTAATTTTTTTGGTTTACCAATTACAACAAATGTACTGCCCAGAAGAAATTTACATTTAGGTAACGATTTTCTTATTATTTCTAAAATATTCAAAGTTGATTTTAAATTTGAATTCAAATCTTTTTGTGGTTCTTCAAAAGATTTAGAATGTGATGTATTTCCTGCTAAATGAATTATCAAATCCGGTTTAACTTTTAAAATAAACTTCTCAATTTTCTTAAAATTTCCAACATCAATTTTTACTATATCGAGATTTTTGATATTTTTGATATTTTTTGTTGAATTTCTAGTTATTATTGACAATTTATGATTTTTTTCAATCAAACTTTCTGTAAGATGGCTTCCAATAAAACCTGCACCTCCAGTAATTATTATTTTCATAATATTTTCAAGTTTTATACCTCTAAAAGAATTTCTTGTAATTTATTAATATCTAGATTAAAATTTATTTAATTTGGGAAATCTTCAAGAAAAAATTTCAATCTTAATGAAAACAAAAAGTGTTTTTAAAAATTGGTTACTGTATCCTTTAGTATATTATAATTTAATTCCTAAAAAATTAATTACTTTCAAAACACATTCAAACAAAATTATCAAAATACGTAAAAATTCAACTGATTTAATGGCATTAACTCATGTATGGTTAATTGAAGAATATAAAAGACCAAATTTTGAAATTCAAACGCATGATATCGTTATTGATATTGGTGCACATATTGGATTATTTAGTTTACATGCATCACAAAATTGTACTAAAGGAAAAATTTATTCATTTGAACCAAATAAAGAAAATTTCCAATTATTACTAAATAATATTGAATCTAACGCTTTAAAAAATATTCAAGCTTTTAATCTTGCAGTGTCAAACTCAAATAAACCTATAAAACTTTACGAAAATAATGATCAATCTGGTCACAGTATTTTTTCTGAAACATCAAAATTCAGTCAAGTAAATTCTATAACCTTAAAAGAAATATTTGAAATAAATAAAATTGATATTTGTAATTTTCTGAAACTTGATTGTGAAGGTGCAGAATATGAAATTTTAGATAATCTGCCATTGGAATATTTTAAAAGAATTAAAAAATTTGTAATTGAATATCATATGGCTGATTCACATCCTGAATTACTTGAAAAACTAAAAAAATTATTAATATCCCAAAATTTTCAAATAGAAACTAAAATTTTATTTTCTGATATTGGTTTTTTATATGCAAATAATTTAACTTTTGATAATAATTCCTAATCCCACTCCTTCATCTACTTTAATTATAAAATTTTTTAGTTTCTTTTCAGTAACAAAATTGTAGAATGCATCATTACTTAAAATATCATCTGAAACAATCATTCCATTTTTTTTAATTTTTTCAAATGTAATATTGAATTCAAACATCATATTCTGGTAAGTATGTAAACTATCATGAATAAAAATATCTGTATCCTGAAATTTATTTAAAAGATATGGTAGTTTATCTACTGATTTACCAATTTCTAAATCCCATTTATTTCTAAAATCTTTAGGAATTACAGCTCCAATCATTTTAACACTTTGCCATGGCCTAAAAATTGAATCGATTGAATGTAATGTTCCGAAAGTATTATCCTTTAATGATTTTAGAATATATAGACTGCTTAAACCATATGCAACTCCTGTCTCAATTACATTTTTTGGTTTTATTATTCTACATAAAATATACAAAAATTTTCTTGAATCATGATTAATTGAGTAATCAATTGGATATGGTTTTTTCTTGCTCGGAAATTTTTCTAATTCTAACTTATTAAAAAATTCTTTCGTATGTTTTTCTAAAATTTCAAATTCTTTCTTATAATTTTCAATATTGTGCTCTGGATAAACTTCTGATAGATATTCATCAATAGAATTATAGTCATAATCATATTTGTGATTCTTAAACTTCGCATCATCTTGAGTTTGTGCTCTTTCATTTAGTATATCTTTCATTAATTTTGGCTTAAAAAATGACTTGACCAATATTTCCAATAAAATTTTTATTTTACTCATAATATACAACTAATTTTTTCATATATTTGTTCATAACTACTTTATTGATCATTTCAGTGATGAATTAATATCAATCATTTTAACTACAATAAATTTATGAAAACTGTAATCTATGAAAATAGCACTTGTTTGCCCTGCATCATTACCTGCAACACAATTTGGTGGTATAATGTTCCTTTGTTTACACATTGCAAAAAAACTTTCAAATGATGGTAATCAGGTCAAAATTTTTACTACCGATCTTGATTTTGCTAATAATACTTCCACATTCAATAAAAAACTACCCAAGGAAGAAAAAGTAGGAAATTTCTACATTAAACGATCACATGTTTGGTTTTCAATATTTCTGTTTTTTGTAAACCCTGGAATGTATAAACAAATGATTGAAGATGATTTAGATATCATCCACGTTATTGGAATACGTAGCTTTCAAGCATTTATTGCAGTATTAATTTCTAAACGAAAAAAAATACCTCTAATAATATCTGATCAAGGTGGACTTACAACACATCCAGATTTAGAATGTGCATCAATTGGAAAAAAAATTCTAATTAAATTACAAAAACCATTAATCAAATTCATTATAAATAACGCAAGTCAAATTGTTGTTCCTAATACTTATGAAAAAAATATTTTTCTAAACATTTCTAACAATTCAAACATATCTATTGTTAAGAATGGAATTGATCTAAATGAATTAGAAACACCCACAATGAATTTTTCTCAAAAATATAATATTAATCACGAATTCATTTTATTTTTGGGAAGGTTCCATTTGGTAAAAGGAATTGATACTCTTTTGGATGCAATAAATTTAATAAAAAATGATTCTACTTTTGAAAAAATTAAACTTGTGATAATGGGAGTAGATTTTGGATATCAAGACACAATGGAAAAAAAGATTTTGGAATATAATCTCACAAAAAAAATTATTTTAATTAAAAAACCTTCTAGAGAGTATGTAATTTCCGCATATAATCAATCAAAATTTTTAGTTTTACCCTCAAAATGGGAATTATCACCTTTAACACCCTTAGAGGGTTTTGCATGTAAAAAAACTGTGATTAGTACTACAGCTCATGGTATACCTTATACAATCACACATAATGAAAATTGTTTACTTGTTCCTCCTTCTAATCCTCAATTACTTGCAAACGCAATATTAAACCTAATAAATAATCCTTCAAAATGTAAACAATTCGGCGAATCAGGATTTAATATGATATTAAAACATGGTAATATAGATAGTATGGCTGAAGGAATGTTATCAGTTTATGAGAAATTTATAAAATCTAAAATTAAATTGCCTGGTGATTCTTTATAATGAAAAATAAAAAAGACTCATTTGATAATCCAAAAATACGTGTACCATTATTCATTCCATCAATATCATCGTCAGATAAAAAAGCAATTTCCGATGCATTAAATAAAAAATTACTAACCGACGGTCCAAATTTAATTAAATTTGAAAATGCATTTACAAAATTTGTTAAATCAAAATTTTCTGTTGGTGTTTCTAATGCAACTTCTGCACTATTTTTATCTCTAAAGGCTTTAGGTATTGGTAAAAATGATGAAGTTATTGTTCCTGATCTAACGTTTGTCGCAACAGCTAATGCTGTTTTACAAACTGGTGCTAAACCTGTTTTAGCTGATGTTGAAAATGACACTCTAAACATTTCTCCAGATTCTATTTTGTCTAGTATTTCAAAAAACACAAAAGCAATAATACCTGTTCATTTTGCTGGATTACCTTGTGATATGACGAAAATTATGTCAATAGCAAAATCTAAAAAACTTTTTGTTGTAGAAGATTGTGCTCATGCAATTGGAACACAATTTAAAAATAAACATGTTGGGACATTTGGTGATTTTGGATGTTTTAGTTTCTATCCAACAAAAAATATAACAACTATTGAGGGTGGAATGATAATTTGTAACAAAAAAATACTTTCTGAAAATGTAAGAATTACAAGAAATCATGGAATATCGCGAACGCTAAAGGAACGATATTCAAATGGGTATCCTTGGGATTATGACATAAAAGAGGTTGGTTATAACTATAGGTTAGATGAAATTCGTTCATCATTAGGAATAAATCAACTGAAAAAAATTAAAATATTAAATAAAAACCGACAAAATGCTTTCAAATATTATAATAAACATTTCAAATCTATTGATGGTCTTATCACTCCTTCCGAAAAAAACATACGATACAACGCTTGTCATCTTTATATTTTACGAATTAAAAATAATTTTAAACTAACAAGGAATGAGCTATTTAGAAATTTACTTTCATCTGGTATTAGAACAACTGTTCACTACAAACCACTTCATAAATTTGAAATTTATAAAAAACAAGGAATTATTCGTGATAGATTAAATAATTCTGATCATTTATACAATGAAATAATATCTCTTCCGTTGTATCCTGATATTAAGAAATCTGATCAAGATCAAGTAATAAGTAATATTTTAAAATTTTCTGTATAATTAAATAAATTTTTTACTTATTATCGTTAATCAGCGTTACTAAAGAAAATAAAATAATTGCTGTCATAAGAAAAACTGCACCTAATACTACACATCCAATTCCAATTAATGAAATATTTGTAATAATCTCTTGATGTGTTGAATAAAGTTGTATTGTCCATGAAACAAAACCTAAACCAATTGCCATAAAAATTATGCCTGGAATTCCATAAAATTTCAATGGATTGTGAATTGATGTGAATTTTATTGTACTGAGAATTACAGAACTTCCATGTGACACTGGATTATGTGTAGATGTGTTATCTCCATAATTTACTTTAATTGGTATTTCCGCAATTTTTAGTTTTAAATTACTTGCTTTAATTAATATCTCTGTTGAAACTCCCATTCCATTATCTGATGGGGTGATTTCTTTTAGTGCTTTTTTCCCATAAGCTCTAAAACCACTTTGTGAGTCTGTAAGTTTTTCTTTGATTGAAATATTAGTTACTTGTGTGATCATTTTTATTCCAATTTTTCTATAATTTGGCATACTCTCAGATATTTTATCTAAAAATCTTGAACCAATTACAATATCTGCTTCATTTACTTTAATTGGTTCTAACACTAATCCAATATCATCAATCCTATGTTGTCCGTCTGCATCAAAAGTGACTAATACATCAGAATCTAATTCCTTAGATTTTAAAAATAATGAACGAATTGCAGCTCCATACCCAAGATTTTTTTCATGAGTGATAGTTGTTGCTCCTAATTCTCTTGCAATTTGACCTGTTAAATCAGACGATCCATCATCACAAACAATAATTGAATCTGTAATTTTTTTTAATTTTGAAATTATTTTTGCTATATTCTTTTCTTCATTATAAGCTGGAATTCCAATCGAAATTTTCATTCAATTTATTTTTTAATTAAAGCTATAAAACCTAACTGATGAATTATACTTGTCAATCATAACTTAGATTTAATGAAATCTATGGCATCTACTGGTGATGGATCTGTATTATTTAGAACTGATGCATAAATTGAAGAATAATCTAATAAATAAATTAAATTAGATATTTTTGATAAAATATTTCCGCTTATAGATTTTATAATTCTATAATCAATTTGTTTAGAATCAAAGAATTCTTTTAGTATGTTCCATCTTTCAGTAGTCTTAGTGTAATCATCATTACCTTGAATAAACACTGGACTAACTTCTGATTTATTTTGCCATGATACAATTCCATTATGACATGATTCAATTACATCTTCTGTCATAGCATGAACTTTAGTATTTTCTTGTAATGAATTTTTATATCTTATTGCTGCAGCTTGTAATCCTGCAGGATAATAAACACAAACAATATTTTTAATAAATTTTGCTAACTCTAACGATTTATTTTCATCTGATATGTTTTGTGAAGATATATTTTCCATCATATTTTCTAAGGATGATATTGATTCTTGTATATCATTATATTTAATTGGAAGAATAGGTTCTAGAACATTTAAAATTGAAAATAAAAAACTTGTAAATGAAGCTCTTGGAGAATGAATCATTGGGATCTTCTGAAAAAATACATCATTTTTTTTACAATATTCTTCCATTAGGCCTCCAGATGAAAAACCAATAGACATTGCAGGAGTTTTTTGACTAATATCTAATATTTTTAATGTTTCATCTGTATTACCTGAAACACTTGTCGCAATAACTAATGTTTTTGAATCAACTGTTTTTGGTAAGAGGTATCCTTTAACTGTTGTAACGTGTATATCTTGTTTTGATAATATTGCTTTAATTGTATCTCCGATTGAACCAGAACCCCCCATTCCTGCAAAAACTATGTGATCAATATCTTTCACATCAAATTTTTTTAATTCTTTTTCATATGAGTTTCTTGCAATTTCTGGCCATTTATCATAAGTTTTAAACATAAATTTTGCATCTACTCTTTCTAAATCATCATAATTCATTAAATCATCTTTTGGTATTCTTGTAAAATACTTAACTACCAAAATACTAATGCCAAAAAATAATTACTCCTAATTTTTTTAGTCAGTATTGACCCTAAAAACTGTAGAATGGAAAAATAATTCTGTAATAATGATTGATCAAACCAAATTACCAAATACACTTGAATATGTTACATATACTGATTACAATCAAGTTGCTGAAGCAATTAGAACATTAGTAATACGTGGTGCTCCTGCTATTGGTGTATCTGGTGCATTTGGGCTTGCATTAGCTGCATTACAAAGTGACGCTACTGAAAAAAATGATTTAATTTTATATATGGAAAATGCCAAAAAAATTCTATTTGAAACAAGACCAACTGCTGTAAATCTTGCGTGGGGATTAGATAAAATCATGCAAGTTGCTAATCAATCAACTACCGTTGATGAAATAAAAAATAATGTTGTCGAGTATGCCAAAAAAATGGCAAAAGAGGATATAGAAATCAATATGACCATGGGAAAAAATGGTTCTGAATTATTCAATGATAATGACACCATAATGACTCATTGTAATGCAGGTGCGTTAGCTACAGTTGGTTATGGTACTGCATTAGGTGTAATTCGTGCAACAAGAGATAGTGGTAAAAATATTAAAGTTATAGCTACGGAAACTCGTCCGATCCAACAAGGTTCACGTTTAACTGCTTTTGAACTAAAACACGATGGAATAGATGTTAGTCTAATTCCTGATACCGCAGTTGGCTATTCTATGGCAAATGATCTTGTAGACAAAATTATTGTTGGCGCAGATAGAATCTTACGAACAGGTCATGTTTACAACAAAATTGGAACATATCAGATAGCAACCATGGCAAATCAGCATAACATTCCATTTTATGTTGCTGCACCTCTTTCAACATTTGACATGAAAAGTAACCCTGAAGATGTAATAATTGAACAACGAAAAGGATCTGAAGTAACTGGAATAGGTGATAAAAAAACTGCACCTGATGGAATCAATGTAATTAATCCTGCATTTGATATGACTCCTCCAGAATTTATTGCTGGAATAATTACTGAGAAAGGTGTCGCAAAAGCACCTTTTGAAGAATCTATAAAAAAATTATTCTAAGCTAATTAATAGAAAGTTTTTATTCATTTCATATTACTTTTTCTCATGAGTATTGTTAATGTAGAACATGTACGTGATTCACTCAAAAAATGTATGGATCCTGAAGTTCCATTAAGTATTGTAGATATGGGCTTAATTTATGGAATTGATATAACTGAAAATAATAATGTAAATATCAAAATGACCATGACGACCAAGGGTTGTCCATTACATGAAACAATGGTTGACGATGTTAAAAGATATGCAAAAAAAGTTTCCGGTGTAAATAATGTCGATGTAGAAATTGTTTGGGATCCTCCGTGGACAATGGATAAAATGTCAGATGAAGCAAAAGCCATGATGAAAACAATGGGTTCTCAAAACACTCCTGCTCCTATTAACTATGAAACTGCAGTTCCTCAAGGTGTAGGAAATTTAGTAAAACAGGAAGATGGTTCACTAGTTCTTACAAATGAACATGAACAAGGCTTTATGGTGAATCAAGCAATCATAGACTTCTGGAAATCATGTAATGGACAAAGAAAAGTTACCGAGTTAGTAGATCTGTTTGCACAGCAAACTGGGTTACAAAGAACACAAGTTGAAAAAGAAGTAATACAATTATTAAAACAACTTCATGAAGGAGGATTGTTAGTGATTCCAAATCAAAATGATGCTCCGAATGTTGAATTCAAAAAATCAAACTAAATTTTTTTAATCTCTGTTATTTTTGCTAATACTGAATCCATCTTTACAATTGCACGTTTTTCTTCCCATCCTAATGCAACATACCAATCTCCTGCATCCTCGTCATATTTTGTTTCTAGTGTTTCAATTTTTGTCGATTCTATTTTGTATTCTTTTAAAATTCCCGACATTGCAAGTGACACTGCATCTTTTTCTGTTTTTAATCGTCTATCCATTAAACCGATACCAGGACTCATGTTATGATTTGAAAATTATCTCTAA
>Ga0315316_10002396_pt1 | contig 13452 bp, 8 predicted proteins | sample M160m3416metaG_FD_203702 | JGI IMG/M metagenome (GOLD analysis project Ga0315316, IMG submission 203702) | Ammonia-oxidizing marine archaeal communities from Monterey Bay, California, United States - M1 60m 3416 | ecosystem: Environmental > Aquatic > Marine > Intertidal zone | place: USA...
GCAGGGATCGCTGGTTGCTGCCGACCGGCTACGCTTTGACTTTAACAGTGATGCCCTAAGTCATGAGCAAATATGCGCGGTGGAGGAGCGGGTGAACGCAAAGATTGCCGATGATGACACGGTGACGTGGCAGGAGCTGCCGCACGGGGAAGTCAGGGACCGGGCCGATGTCATGCAGTTCTTTGGTGATAAATACGGCGACCTAGTACGCCTGGTCAAGATCGGCGGCGAACCGGGTGCGCTGGATGGTTATTCCATGGAGTTGTGTGGTGGCACGCACCTGCGCAATACCGGCGCGATCGGCCGCTTCAAGATCAAGAGCGAGGGTGCCATCTCGGCCGGGGTGAGAAGAATCGAGGCGGTCTGTGCCTCGGCAGCTGATGACTATATTGAAGAGCGCATCACGGCACTCAAGGAGGAGGCACATGCGTTTTCCGGGAAGCTTGCGAAGGCCAACTCAGCACTGGAGGAAGATGCCCTTGAGGTGCCGGTGCTGGATGGAGACGAGGATGCGCTTGAGCCTTGGCTTGCCTGGCGCAATGCCCTCAAGGCCACTGCGGCCGAGGCGGAAAAGAAGCTCAAGAAGACACAGGTTTCCGGTGCCGCCGCCCAGGCTGACTCCAGGCTGGTCGATCTGATTGCGGCCGCTTCAGGGGAGGTGCCGTTGATTGCCGAGTCCTTCGAGGGCACGCCTGCCCTGCTGCAGGAATTAATGAATGGGTTGAAGAAGAGGCAGTTTCCCGGCATCGGGGTGATGGTGGTCAATGACGGTGAGAAAGTTCATGTCGGTGTTGTCGTTGCCTCCGGATTGACGGATCGTTTCCAGGCTGGCCAGCTGATGGGGGAACTTGCCCCGCTGGTCAACGGCAGGGGAGGGGGTAAGGCGGAGATGGCTCGGGGTGCGGGAAGTGATTCCTCCGGGGTCGAGGCATTGCTGTCCCGGTGCCGTGAGTTGATTGCCTAGGGGAGGCGAGAGATTTTCAGGGGTGATAAGTAAAAGGAGGGATTTGCATGCCAGTGTTGGTTCATCAGTGGTGCCGGTTTCAATGACCGTTGACAGTCCCGTGGGAACGATCTCCGTATCGGCTTCATCCGCGGGTATTATCGGCGTTTGCCTTGGGCATGGCCGTGTTTACGATCGTCAGGTTGACCCGTGCCCGGCTCAGGATCACTTGAAGGCAGCTGCGTTGCAGCTGGAGGAATATTTTGCCGGCGAAAGGCGGGAATTTCACCTGTCACTGGACGTCTGCGGGACCCAATTCCAGCAATCCGTCTGGCAACAGGCGCAATTGATCGCCTTTGCAAAGACCGTGAGTTATGGGGACATCGCCCGCTGTATCGGTAGTCCTGGAGCGGCAAGGGCCGTGGGATCAGCCCTGGGTGCCAACCCCGTGCCACTTTTCGTTCCCTGCCATCGGGTTATTGGTAACGGGGGGCTGTTGACAGGCTTCAGCAGCGGGATGGCAACCAAGCGCCTACTCCTGGGGCATGAGGCCGGACTAATACCCAGAGGGCAACAACTGCATGGCACCTGACCCCGGGGGCGGGTTTTTTTCATCAAATAGCGGCATAATTTGTGTCACAGTTTGTTGCATTACCGTATGCGTTGGTGTCAAGCTTCCCCCATGAACCTGACCTTGAAGGCAATCACTGTTTTTTCCACCGTCATTTTAACAGCGGTTTTCCTGTTCTGCCCTGTAGCCTTTTCTGCAGACAAGAATGCCCGTCCGATATGGACAGACAGCACGAAGGCAGCCGCGGAAGATCCTGATTTCCTGCTGCAGGGTGAGTATGTCGGCGGCGGCTCTGGGCTTCAGGTGGCGGCCATTGGCGGTGGCAGGTTTTATGTCAGCCGCTTTGCGGGTGGTTTGCCCGGGGTCGGGTGGAAGCGCGCGGCCCCGGCAGTGGAACAACTTGAGAGTGACGGGGTAAAGAAAGAGCTCAGCGGCATGAAGAAGGTGATGCGCGAGAGCCCGACCCTTGGCGCAAAGCCTCCTGCCGGAAGTGTGATTCTTTTTGGCGGCAAGGCCAGTGACAAGGTCAAGGGACCGGTAAAGGATGACCTGCTCTGGGCAGGAGCTCAGAGCACGGGTGAATACGGGGACTTCCTGCTGCACCTCGAGTTCCGCCTTCCCTATAAGCCCACCTCCCCGCTGACAAGCCAGGACCGGGGTAATAGCGGCATCTACCTGCAGAATCGCTACGAGGTGCAGATACTCGACAGCTTCGGTCTGGTCTATGACCGCTCACAGGTGAAGCTGCCTATCAAATCCGACCCGAAGCAGTGGTGCGGCTGTTTCTATAAATTCAAGACAGCCGACACCCCGATGTGCCTGCCCCCCTTGAGCTGGCAGACCTACGACATTGAATTCAGGGCCCCGAAATTCAAGGACGGCAAGAAGACGGGTGATGCCCGGATTACTGTCAGGCACAACGGTGTCATCATCCATGATGACGTTGCCTTACCCAAGGGAACGGGTGCTGGCGGCGGGCGTAAGGAGGTGCCGTTGGGGCCGATTATTTTCCAGGGGCACGGCAACCCCGTGGCCTACCGCAATGTGTGGCTGTTACCGCGCTGATAAAGAGCCTGAATTTCGATGAACTTGAAGGAGCTTCTCAGGTCCACCTGGGTATTTGATATCGCGCGCAAGTGGCGCACACCCATCCACTACAGGAGATGGCTCAGGGCCAATTGCCCTCATCCGCCTCCCGGGTTTGTGAAGCATATTATCCTTCAGGAATACGCGAGGCGTTTTCCCTGCGATGTTTTTGTGGAAACCGGCACCTTCCGTGGCAATACCGTCAGTGCCATGAGCGAATATTTCGGGGAGATTCACTCGATTGAACTTGATCCCATGCTGGCATCCCGTGCCCGGAGGATCTTCAACTCCGATCCGCACATCACTATTCACCAGGGGGACAGCTCCGCCATCCTGAAGGATGTCCTTGAACTGATCGGAGAGAAATCCGTGATGTTTTGGCTTGATGGCCACTATTATGCGGGTGTTGACAGGCTGGTTGAGAATGAATCCCCGATCGTTGGTGAACTGGAGGCAATCAGAAACTCGAAAGTGGACCCTGCCGTCGTGCTTGTTGATGATGTGCGTGAGTTTGACGGCAGCCGGGGCTACCTCACAATCGATGAGCTCAAGGCTCAGTTGGACGGCCTGGCGGACGGTCGCCAGTTTTATCACCTGGATGATATTGTTCGCTGGCACCTCTAGGGAACGAGCCTTGGCAGGTGCATGAGCCTCTTGACCGGTGATCCACGTATCCACTTGTCATAGTCAATCCATTAAGATCTGGCAATAGCGCTTATAGGCGCGATCACCTTGTTATTCTTTTGTGAACGCGGTCTTCAGCTCCAATCCCTCAAGAGTTTTTGCATTGATAAGATGGCGACCTTCGGCATTGGCAATGCAGAGATTGTCGCCGAGCGGGCACAACCATTCTATGCCGGGGAATGATTTTTTCAGCGGGCTGGAACTTGGTGATTTGGGTGATAGCCTGTAGAGGTCGTTGCCTTTGAGTATATGAAGGAATCCTCCTGCAGCGGTGACAAACCGGGAGCCCTTCAAGTTTGCCCGGCTGCTCCTTATATTCCAGTGGCGCGGATTGACCTCGTCGATGCCAGTTTCGGTCACAATGAAAATTCGGTGTTCGCCTTTGCTTAGAGCATGCTCAATGGCCACCATTCCAAGGACATTACTCCATTGCCTCGGAGAGGTTTTGAAGGACCAGTTCTTTGGATCAACCTGGTCAAGGACACCGTTCTTCAGAATGAAGAGTTGACCTGAAAGTTCAGCGGTGTAGTCGGCGTCTTTCCATCTCTTAAGCGGAGCCTCGATCTTGCTGCTGGTTTTTTTGCCCCGAGCAAAATCATATGAGCTGGTCTGCAGGCACCATTGCGGATCGGGTGGGGCGGGATCAAGTGTGACCTTATTGGCAATGGCAGCACAGGATTCACCGGTGGTAACCCACAGTCCCACGCGACTGGCTCCGATGACACGGTTGGATAGCAGGTTAATATTCCTGGAGGGCCAGTTTTTATATTCATCAGGTTCTACGCTGATGGCGGTGACCGGGGGGTTCACAACCAGGTTGCGGGCTATAGTGACATCGCTTGAGCGTGAGCATGCAACCGCCGCGCAATACCAGCGGGGTTGCTTGGATTCGGGATCATGATCAAGAATGAGATTTTCCTCCAGGATGATGCCGGAACCTTTGGCGCTCCGTGCCAGGTAGATGCTGTGGCGCGTGCATTCCCTAAAGAGGTTTGCGAAGACGGTCACTTGCCTGGCATTTTCAATATGGACGCCATAGCCCGATCCGGCAGCAGTCCCGATGGTTGGGCCGATGATGTTACGGTCAATACTTACCTCCTGATAACTTCCGCTTTCAGAGGTCGCAATGCTGATTCCAACGGCGACGTTTTGAATGCTCAAGTCCGTGAAACGGATTGTCTTGTTATTAGTGCTACCGGAATAGTTGCCGACGGCATGCGTATTGTGACTCAGTGGAGGGCTGCCACTAATTGTTAGCTTCTGGATTGTGAGGGCGGAGAGATTACTTCCAATATAGAAGCCGAACTTTGCGTCCGGGGCGAGTTCGATACGGGTCTGCTCACGATCGTTGCCGGTGATGGTAATATTACTCTTGTTTTCCAGCAGGATGGCCTGGGAGTGAGGTTCACGGGCTGGAAGCCTGTAGGTCCCGGGTGCCAGCACGATGGTGGTGTTGGAGCGTGCTTTGCTGATGACTTTCGCCAGGTCCGTGGCGGGAGTGACTTTTATAGTTCTGGCGGTAATTGCTGTCGTGGGAAACAGCAGGCAGGAAAGGGTTAGGATTGCCGTTTTGGCGGTAGCAGGTTTAAGGTTGGCAAACATGTTCGGCGGCATCTTTTACACAAATGTTGTCATTAAACCATGGCCCTCAGAGCACAGCGACACTAAAGGCACCTAGGGAACAGTTTTCTTACTTTGGGTTGGGGCTTGGAACCCACTTTCCCAGTATTGCCAAAGTAGTGTATCTGCGCTAGATCAATTGCAATGAGATTACGATATTTGAACATTCTCCTAATTTTAACCTTTCTTCCGGTCGGGGGGCAAGCTTCCGCGGCTGACCGGCCGAATATCGTTTTCATCTTCAGCGACGATCATGCACCTCACGCGATCGGGGCATACAACGGCTGGCTCAAACCGGTAAACCCGACGCCGAATATCGACAAGCTGGCCGCTGAAGGAATGCTTTTCGAGAACAGCTTCTGCACCAACTCGATCTGTGGGCCCAGCAGGGCGGTGATCATGACCGGTAAGCACAGCCACAAGAACGGGTTCATGAATAACGGCAACACGTTTAATTGGAACCAGCAGACTTTCCCGAAGTTGTTGCGCAAGCAGGGATACACAACTGCACTTTACGGTAAGAGTCACCTCAAGGGTAAGCCCCAGGGGTTTGATGACTGGAAGGTCCTGCCCGGGCAGGGACTTTATTACAACCCGGATTTGATCACGCCGAAGGGAAATGTCCGCATTGATGGGCACTGCACCGACATCGTGACCGACCTTGCCGTCGAGTGGCTGAAGAAGGGGCGCGACAAGTCAAAACCGTTCATGCTGATGGTTCAGCACAAGGCGCCGCACCGCAACTGGATGCCGGCATTACGCCACCTTTCCCTGTATGACGATATCGAGATTCCGGAACCTGCCACGCTGTTTGACAAGTGGCAGGATAATGCCCCCGCCGCCAGGCACCAGGAGCTGGAGATCGATCGCCACATGGACATCAATTATGACCTCTTTGTTGACCTGACGGCGGATTATAAGGGGACCCCATCGCAGAAGCGCCAGGACCGATCAGCGTGGAGGAACATGAAGCGTATGAGCAAGGATCAACTGGATGCCTGGCGGGCATTTTATGCCCCACGTGACAAAAAATTCCATGAGGCGAAGCTGGCCGGCAAGGAGCTGGTGCGCTGGAAATTCCAGCGTTATGCAAAGAACTACCTGCGTAGTGTGCGCGGCGTGGATGACAGTGTAGGCACTCTTCAGCGAGCCCTCGGCGAACTGGGGATCGAGGACAATACCATTGTCATTTACTCCTCAGACCAAGGCTTCTACATTGGTGACCACGGTTGGTATGACAAGCGTTGGATGTATGAGGAGTCGCTGAAGATGCCCTTTATCATCAAGTGGCCGGGCGTGGTCAAGGCTGGTTCACGCTCTACCCAGATGATTCAGAACCTGGATTACGCGGAGACGTTCCTTGATATTGCCGGGGCACCTATCCCCGAGAACATGCAGGGTCGCTCGTTGCTGCCGATCCTTAAGTCTGGCAAGGCTGAGGACTGGCGTAAGTCTATCTATTACCATTATTATGAATACCCGAGCGTGCACATGATCCCTAGGCATTACGGCATCCGTACGGAGCGCTATAAACTGATTCATTTCTACCAGTTCGGCAACGAGTGGGAAATGTATGACCTCAAGGAGGATCCTGATGAACTGACTAATATCTACGGTAAGGGCGGCAGGGAAAAACTGCAGGCTGACCTTAGAAAGCAGCTGGTGGACATTCGCAAGCATTACGATGACAACACGGATGTGTCCGAGAAGCCGGCGGCCTGGAAAAAGCAGGTGCGTCCCTAGCCAAGGATCAGGAAAGGATACCCCGGACAACCTTGCCGTGCACGTCGGTCAGGCGGTAATCACGCCCCTGGAACCGGTGGGTGAGTCTCTCGTGGTCAATGCCCAGGCAGTGCAGGATGGTGGCATGAAAGTCATGCACGTGGACCGGGTCTTTTGCCACATTGTAGCAATAATCATCGGTTTGCCCATAGGTGATGCCCGGCTTGATGCCGCCGCCTGCCATCCAGATTGAAAAGCATCTTGGATGGTGGTCACGGCCGAAGGAATTGGGGTTACCCTGGGCGTAAACCGTGCGGCCGAACTCTCCTCCCCAGATGACCAGGGTCTCATCGAGCATGTCCCGTCTTTTCAGGTCCGCGATCAGTGCTGCTGATCCCTGGTCGGTCTCCCGGGCAAGGGTCGGCAGGTAGCGCTGGACATTGCTGTGATGATCCCAGCCACGGTGGAATAACTGGATGAAGCGCACACCGCGCTCTGCCAGGCGGCGGGCCAAAAGGCAGTTGGCAGCGTGGGAGCCGGGTGTCTTTGCCTCTTCGCCGTACAGCTTGAAGGTGCTCTCCGGCTCATCTGAAATATCCGCCAGCCCGGGAACCGATGCCTGCATGCGGTAGGCCATTTCATATTGAGCAATCCTACTGGTGATTTCCGGGTCACCGATTTCCTGCTCCCTCATGCGGTTGAGCCTGGCGAGGCGGTCAAGCATGGCCAGGCGTTTTTTGCTGCTGCCGCCGGCAGGGTCATTGAGGTAGAGTACCGGGTCGCCCTGGCTGCGGAACTTCACTCCCTGGTATTCGGAAGGCAGGAAACCGTTGCCCCAGAGCCGGTCATAGAGGGGCTGGGCCTGGTGAAAGGTGTTCTTGCTCAGCAGCACGACGAAGGCAGGCAGGTTTTCCGTCTCGCTGCCCAGTCCGTAGCTCAGCCAGGAGCCGATGCTGGGCCTGCCGGGCTGCTGATGGCCTGACTGGAAAAAGGTGACAGCGGGATCGTGGTTAATGGCCTCAGTATGCATGGAGCGCACAACACAGATGTCATCGACAACTTCCGCCATATGCGGCAGCAGGTCGCTGATCCATGTCCCTGACTGGCCATGCTGCCTGAATTTCCATGGTGACTTGATCATGGGAAAACTTTTCTGTCCCGCGGTCATGCCGGTCAGTCGCTGCCCGTCACGGATGTCTCCGGGGAGTTGCTGCATGTGGAGTTTCTCAAGGGATGGCTTATAGTCGAGGAGATCCACCTGTGATGGTGCGCCTGACTGGAGTAGGTAGATGACCCGCTTGGCCTTGGGTGCGAAGTGAGGGATGCCTTTCAGGCCGCCGATGCGGCCGCCATCACCGGCCTTTGCCCCGGGTGCTAATGCACCGCCGAGAAGTGATGAGAGTGCCGCTACACCGATACCGGTGCTTGACCTGCCGAAGAACTGGCGCCGGTTCTCGACCAGCCGGGATTCAAGGAGAAGATTATGCATCGGGACTATCCTTTGGTGATTGATTCATTGAGGTTGAGGAGCAGGCGGGCAACGCTGGTCATAGCTGCGAGTTTCGGCTGGTCAAGCCCGGCATGGAAAGGGGAGTCGCCCACTTGCATGAGTTTCAGGACTGCCTGCCTGTTGGATTGGTAGTGCTGCAGGTTCTCCGTGTAGGCGGAACGCAGCAAGGCCAGCTCAGGTTGGCCGGGAACCCGGGCATTGACCAGCCGGAAGCCGTAGGTGATGCGCTCGTTCAATGTTTTCCCGCCCTCGATCAGCATGCGCTGGGCGAGGTGCCGGGCCGCTTCCACGAACTGCGGCCCGTTGAGCAGTGCCAGGGCCTGCAGGGGCGTATTGGTTTTCGAGCGCCGGGTGGTGCAGAATTCCCGTTCCGGGGCATCGAAGGTCTTGAGCATCGGGGAAGGAACCGTTCGTTTCCAGAAGGTGTAGAGGCTGCGCCGGTAGAGGTCATCACCCTTTCCCTGCGGGTATGCCTTTGAGTAGCCCGGGCGATTGTTCAGTTCCATCCACAGCCCCTTTGGCTGGTAGGGATAGACGCTTTTGCCTCCCAGTTGCCGCACCAGGAGGCCGCTGCTTGCCAGGAAGGCATCACGGATTTCCTCGGCATCCAGTCGCATGCGTGGACCGCGGGCGAGCAGCCTGTTTTCCGGGTCATCCCGGTAGGCGGCTTTGCCGACATTGGCTGTCTGGCGATAGGTTGCCGAGTTGAGTATCAAGCGATACATGTGCCTGGTATCCCAGCCGCTGCGGATAAACTCAAGGGCCAGCCAGTCGAGCAAGTCCGGGTGGGAGGGTAATTCCCCCTGGACCCCGAAGTCTTCAGCGGTTTTTACCAAGCCGGTGCCGAAGAGTTGCTGCCAGTACCTGTTGACCGCAACGCGTGCCGTCAGCGGGTGGTCGGGATCCATCAGCCACTGTGCAAAACCAAGGCGGGTATTGGGATTTTTTTCCATCGCCGGGAAAATGGCCGGTACACCTGCGGCCACCTTTTCCCCGGGTTCATTGTATTGTCCACGGTGGAGCAGGTGTGTTGTCCGCGGCTTTGCCATGTCCTGCATGATCATGGTCTCCGGGAAAGAGGCTGTTTGCTGTTTCTCTATGTTAGCGATGCGCTCCCTGATCATCCGGTCCGGGTTGTGATGCTCCAGGAAATATTCTTTCAGCTGCCCGGATTGCTGGCTTGTCCTGTCCCGGGGTTTGCGGGTGGCAATTAAGCGGATGTCGGCGGGGATACCCTGCAGTCGGAGGGAATCGGCCGGGTCGGCAGTGACCGACAGGCGCGGGCGACCCACGCCGTGGGCCGCGAAATTGCCTTCATGACGTAGCCGGAAACGCAGCAACGTGCCGCCCTCATAGCCAAAGGGTGCTTTTGCTATGAATATTGCCGTGGCCGGCTTCTTGCGGGTGGGGCCATCAACTGCCCAGCCGTTGGGATGGTCAACAGCACCGTCGATTGCTTTCGAGACTTCGTATTTCACCTGCGAATAGTCCGCTTTTGCCTGTGCGAATTTAACCACCCGGGTTTGGGAGGGATTCTTGATCGAGGCAGCGATCAATTCAAATTCGCTCAAGACAAAGTTTGAGTTGCTGTGCCGCCCGGGGCCGCCACCCGGCAACGTTTCGTGGGTCAGTGCCTCCAGCCTAACCGCTGTCAGTCTTTCTTTATTTGTCGTTGAGGCGATCTCGTAGATGTCTTTCCCAGGGGTTGCCCCCCCGGCAAGGATGCTGTTGTCGGCAAGCTTGCGCAGTGTCGATCCTCCCGATGACTTCATTGTTTTTGGGGAGAGTATTTGCCAGCCTCCACCGGGTTGCCCAGCTACCTGCGACGTCCATTTTTCCAGCAGCACATCAAGATTTTTGGGATTGTTCAGCTCTTCCTTTAAATGCTTTAATTCATTCTCGAGTTCTTGTTTCCGGGTTGCTGCAAGCGGGGAGGCAAGTCGCTGCTTTGGCGCGAATCCGTTGGCTCCGCGTTCCGGCACCTGGTTAAAGAAATGGAAGACCTGGTAAAACTCCTTCTGCGAGATGGCATCATACTTGTGGTCATGGCAGCGGGCACAGCCCATGGTCAATGCCAGCCATACCTGGCTGGTCGTTACCACCCGGTCCATGACATACTCAGTGCGGTATTCCTCGTCAATGATGCCTCCTTCTATGGTAATGCCGTGGTTGCGGTTAAATCCTGTGGCAAGGCGCTGTTGCCCGGTGGCCTGCGGCAGGAGATCCCCGGCCAACTGCTCGATGGTGAATTCATCAAACGGCTTGTTGCTGTTGTAGGCATCAATGACCCAGTCACGCCATACCCACTGTTGTCGCTCGGTGTCATATTGGTAGCCGTTGGAGTCAGCATAGCGCGCGAGGTCCAGCCAATACCTGGCCATGTGCTCACCGTATGCCGGTGATTTGAGATATCTGTTGACCATTTTGTCGTAGGCATCCGGTGATTTGTCAGCAAGGAACCGGTCGGTTTCTTCCAGGGTTGGCGGCAGGCCGGTGACACTGAAGCTCACCCTGCGAATAAGGGTTGTGCGGCTCGCCCCGGTAGTGGGTTCAAGGCCTTTGTGTTTGAGCCGTGCACGCACAAACCGGTCAATAGGGTTTACAATCCCCTTGTCTGCTGGGTTGCCGGGAATTTCGGCTGCAGCCGGTGCAACAAAGGCCCAATGCTCCCGGTAATCGCCACCTGCGGCAATCCATTTGCGCAGGATCTCCTTCTCGCCGGCAGTCAGGTGCTTGTTTGTCTTCGGCGGCGGCATGATTTCCTCAGGATCATCGGAGAGAATGCGAGCCATGAGTTCGCTTGCAGCGGGTTTGCCGGGGGACACGGCCCGGTAGCCTCCCAAATCCCTGGTGGCACCTTCCTGCTGGTCGAGCCTGAGCTTTGCCTTGCGGGCTTTTGCATCAGGGCCGTGGCACTGGAAACAATTGTTGGCAAGGATGGGGCGCACTTCACGGTTGAAGTCAGGGCCTGTTGCCCCCGTGAGGGAGGCGCCAGAGAAGAGGAAAACGAGTAAAAAGATGAGTCGATTCATGCCATAATTTGCTTGATGATGCGGCCATGCACATCAGTGAGGCGGAAGTCACGTCCCTGGTAGCGGTAGGTGAACTCCTCGTGGTTAATGCCCATTAACTGCAGCATGGTGGCGTGGAAGTCGTGGACATGGACAACGTCCTCAACGGCATGATAACCGAGGTCATCGGTTGCACCAAAGGTCATTCCCGGGCGAATGCCGCCACCAGCCATCCAGATTGAGAATGCCTTGATGTGGTGATCACGGCCGCTGCCCTGTGCCATCGGTGTGCGCCCGAATTCTCCTCCCCAGACAATGAGTGTATCCTCAAGGAGTCCCCGTTGCTTCAGGTCGAGCACCAATGCGGCGGAGGCCTGGTCGACAAGCTTGGCGGTGTGCTCAATGCCTTTCTTGATGTCGCCGTGATGATCCCATCCCCTGTGGTAAAGCTGCACGAAGCGCACTCCGCGTTCTGCCAGGCGCCGGGCCAGCAGGCAGTTGGCTGCGAAGGTTCCATCGGCTCCACGAGTGCCATAAAGATTGAGTATATGTTCAGGTTCGTCAGAAAAGTCGACAAGTTCCGGCACGCTCATTTGCATGCGGAAAGCCATCTCGTATTGGCTGATGCGTGTTTCCAGCTCAGGGTCTACCAGTGTCTCATTACCGATTTCATTGAGCCTGCGCACGGTCTTTATCACGTCTTGCTGGCGGTTTGTGCTCACTCCATCGGGGCTGTTGATATAAAGCACGGGGTCACCCTTTGAGCGCATACGCACGCCCTGGAACTGGCCCGGAAGGAAACCGCTGTGCCACTGGCGGGCTGCGATCGGCTGGGATTGGCCGCCGCCGACTGAGGTCAGCACGACAAAACCGGGCAGGTTTGAGCATTCGCTTCCCAGCCCGTAGTTAACCCAGGATCCCATTGCCGGCCGGCCGGAGATAATCGAGCCGGTATTCATGAAAGTGTGGGCGGGGTCGTGATTGATCTGCTCAGTCTGCATGGAGCGGATGATGCAGATGTCATCAGCGATTTTTGATGCAATATGCGGGAACACCGAGGAGATCTGCTGCCCGGACTGTCCGTGCCGGGTGAAGGCATGTTGCGGGCCAAGGACCTTGAGCTTGTCGGCCTGACCCTGGAGCTGGGCAATCTGCTGGTTCTCGGTGACAGACTTCGGCATGGGCTGGCCGTGCAGTTCTGCCAGCCGAGGCTTATAGTCGAATGTTTCCAGGTGGGAGGGTCCACCTGCCATGCACAGGACAATGACCCGCTTGCAGCGTGGCGGCAAAACAGGAAAAGTGCCGCCGGCAGGGTTCTCTGCCCGCAACAATGAATGGAGTGCCGTCGCGCCGACGCCAAGTCCTGATTTCCTCAGGAAACTGCGCCTGAGCAGTGCGTCCGGGGTATTAGTTGCGGGTGATGGTCTCATGGAGATTAAGCAATGCGCGTGCTACCGATATCCAGGCTGCGAGTTCCTGTCGGTTGATATTTTTGGCTACAGGGTGCTGGCCAATTGCTGTAAGCCGCTTGGCACTGTCAGGATCATTGGCGAATTCCTCCCGGTGTTTTTCCAGGAGGGAGGTGAGCACGGTGATTTCCTGATCCCGGGCAGGACGGCTCAGGACACGCATCACCATTGAGTTGATACGCGCTTTGTTATCTGCAAGTCCGTTTTCTCCCAGGGTATTCTGCGCCAGTGCGCGTGCCGCCTCGACGTGGGTCGGGTCATTGAGAAGCACCAAGGCGCCCAGCGGAGTATTGGAACGGGGGCGGTCGGCGGTGCATTCTTCACGGGAAGGAGCGTCAAATGCCAGCAGGGAGGGATGCAGAAACTGCCTTTGCCAGTGGGTGTAAAGGCCACGACGATATTGCGCACTGCCCTGGTCGGCTGAATAGGTTCGCCTGGGGAAGTTGAGATTCTCCCAATAGCCTGATGGCTGGTAGGGCTTAACACTTGGTCCACCAACCTGCCGGACAAGAAGGCCGCTGGCTGCAAGCGCATTGTCACGGATAAACTCGGCATCGAGGCGAAACCTTGATTGACGCGCAAGCAGCCGGTTTTTTGGATCCATTTCCTTTAATGTTTCTTTCTGGAGCGAGGATTGCAAATAGGCCTGTGAGGTGACCATCAGTTTTACCATGTGCTTGATGTCCCAGCCCGATTCCATGAACTCGACAGCTAGCCAGTCGAGAAGCTCGGGGTGAGAAGGCCATTCCCCCTGTGAGCCGATATCATCCAGCACGCGCGATAAGCCTGTGCCGAAAAAGAGTTTCCACAGGCGGTTTACAAAGACGCGTGCGGTC
>Ga0315316_10002397_pt1 | contig 13442 bp, 17 predicted proteins | sample M160m3416metaG_FD_203702 | JGI IMG/M metagenome (GOLD analysis project Ga0315316, IMG submission 203702) | Ammonia-oxidizing marine archaeal communities from Monterey Bay, California, United States - M1 60m 3416 | ecosystem: Environmental > Aquatic > Marine > Intertidal zone | place: USA...
AAAATTGTCGAAGTACACATTTCAGACATAAATAAAAGAGAAGATTTTAGAAAAATAAACCTCATAAAAGAATTTTCCAAGCACTCAATTATTGGTCAAGGCGTAGATGGATATTTGAAAGCATTGGAGTATATTGATGGAGAATAAAATGAATATCGCCTATCAGGGAACCCCCGGATCATATTCCGAGCAATTACTAAAAACTATTTTTCCTGATTCGCTTTATCAGCCATGTGAAACCTTTTCATCATTAATTGACTTTGCAAGCGAGTCGGGGAATTTCGGGCTTCTTCCTGTAGAGAACTCAATTGCTGGTACAGTAAATGAAGCTTATGAAGAGCTTATTGAAAGCGACTTAAGTATATTTGGGGAGTATATAAAAAAAATTAAACATAGTTTAATTGCACTTCCAGAATCTAGTTTAGAACTCATATCTAACGTAATTTCTCATCCTCAAGCACTTCAGCAATGTAGTAAATACCTACAAAAAAATAATTTTAAAATTACACCTGTTTTTGACACCGCGGGAAGTGTTTATGAAGTATTAAGAACAAACGACAATACAACGGCTGCCATAGCTGGAGAACATTTTGATAGTGATGATAGATTTAAAATCTTAGAAAAAAATATTTCCAATGACTCAGAAAATTTTACAAGATTTTTATTTATAGGTTTACAACCTCCAAATATTTCACTCATTAACAACAAATTTTCTTCAGTTTTAATTTCTGATGACAGGCCTGGGTCATTACTTAAATCTTTAAATATATTTAATGATTTAAGTATTAACCTAACAAAACTTGAATCTCGACCAATTCTAGGAAGGCCTTGGGAATATAAATTTTATATTGATTATGAATTGAGTGATTCAAATCTACAACATGAATTGATTGAAAGAATAGACTTAGTAAGTAAAGAATTTAAAATATTAGGACACTATCCAAAAGCTAATCAAGAATAGACCACTTTATATCTTCTCCACCATCTTCAATTTGTAGATTACAGGATTCCAATATATTTCTAATAGTATCTGAAAGCTCATAATTTTTTTCTTCCCTTAGCTTTCCACGAAGAGAAATAAGCTCTTCAACTATTTTTGAAAAACGTTCATTGTTCAATTTATTTTTCTCAACTTCAATTTCTAATTTTGCTATTTGTTTTAAATAGTGAGTATCTTGACTTTCATTTTTCAAAATTTCTTTTTGATTTTCTGTATTTTTTTTATCTGGTTTTAGAAGATCTTGAAGAATTGATAGGTTTTCAGCAGTACCATTATCAAATTCATGAACTCCTTTTTTATTGATTACTGTCAATTTTCCTAGACCCTTTACTTGAAACAACCCCTCTTTACCAGAAATAATAAGCGCAGTATGCTCATCTATTCCAAGAATGTTTGAATAAGACTGTTGAAGGAGTTTTTCTATTCTATTCTTCCCAACATAACTATAACTAGTATCGTGGTTACCACCTTCTTTGTTATTAAAGTGTGGAACAACCGAACAGGATAAGTCATAAGCGTTTAAAATGTTTAATCCCTTTTCCCAAAAAGGGTCTTTACCAACTTTGTATATTTCATAAACTGGAAGTGTATTTTCACCTAATGTTGTAGCTGCTGCACTAGCAAACAGGGCATTTTTACCCTTTGAAAGATGGTTTAACAATATTGATTGAATTTGATTATCTGACCAAAGTTTGCTTGCATAGCTAGGGCTACCAGGACCAGCAAAAATGAATGACGCACTTTCTAATAATTGAATTGTTTTAAAAAAAGATTTACTATTCAGCTCTTCAATTTTTCTAAATGAAGCTAAATGAATCTGAATATTTAAACTAGTTTTATAAAAATCTTGGATTTTTTCAACAAGTTGATCAGCATTTTCTTGAAATCCAAACGGTGAGTCAATCATAAAACAATTAGATGATGCTTCATCATCTAAAAGTTCACGATGCACACTGACTAAATTAGGACTTGTCTCACCCGATCCCAATATAGCTATTTTTCCAAGTTCACTTTTCATCTATCTATTATATATTTTTTTTGTAATCATCTAAAGGTGTATAATTGTAGTGTGATAACTTTATTAGCAAAAATTCTTGAAAAATTCACAATTGAATTTATTCCGAAATTACCACTTTTTTTTAGAACCCCTTTGTATGTCAATATTTTAAGGTTGAGGAAAGTTAGAGATAGGCTAAGACTGGATGTGACATCTAACAATCCAACATTTCAGGAACGTATGGATTACGCTCTTGATTCAAGAAATAATCTAAATAATTCTGGTCAAAAACTACTTAAATATAATGAAGAAGTTTTGCTTGAAGAAGTTAATGGAGCTCCTGTAAAGATATTTAAGTTTACTCCTCCAAACGCAAATAACGAAAAATATGGTGTCTATTTTCATGGCGGGGGTTATTTTGCTGGTAGTATAAATTCCCATAAAAATTTGATTTCAATAATTTCAAATAATTCCAACTTAATAATATATTTTTTTGAGTATAGGTTAAGCCCAGAGCATAATTTTCCTGCTGCTCATGATGATGCAAAATTAGCAGTGAGCTATATTGATGAACTTCATAAAAACCAACAGAGTATTTGGATAGGTGAATCAGCTGGTGGAGGACTTGCGACTGGAGTCACTGTAGATGACTCTTATAACATCAAACCTGATAATTTAATTCTGCTCTCACCTTGGTTAGATTTGTCAGATTCAGCAGAAGACAAAAAGTATCTAAAAAATAAGGATGTGACAATTATTATCGAAGGTATGTTTGAAGTAGGTGAGTATTATGCAGGAGAATACGGAACTAGTAATCCAATTCTTTCACCAATCTACGCTGATATAAAAAGCTTTCCAGATGTTTTAATTCAAGTGTCTACCGATGAGTTGCTGTATAACGATGCGATTGAATTTTCAAAAAAGTTGAGAGATAAGAATGTCAATGTAGAACTACAAACTTGGAGTGGTGTCTGGCATGCTTGGCAGTTTTTCCCCATTAAAGAATCTTATGAAGCAATAGAGAATATTATAAGTTATATTAAATCTCTAGAGGTTCATTCATCTAAATGATGTAGGGCAAATCCAAACGGAAGCTCTAATCTATTATCTTCCATTGTGGTTCTATCTTTTAAAATCTTATATGTCTCATCATCTGTCGTAATTTTTCCACCATTTAAAATTATGCTTCGTTTACAAATTTCTAGTGCCATTGGTATATCATGTGTTACCAGAATTAAAGATATATCTAAATTTTTTAAAATTTCGACTAATTCTCTTCGAGATGCAGGGTCTAGGTTTGAACTTGGTTCATCTAGTACTAACAGTTCTGGTTTTGAAGCCAAAACAGATGCTATTGCTACTTTTCTTTTTTGACCAAAACTTAAATGGTGAGGGGGTTTTTCTGCGTAATCTAACATTTTTACTTTTTGAAGTGCCTCTACTGCATTTTGTTCAGCTTCCTCAATTGAATATCCAAAATTTTTTGGACCAAACATAACATCTTCTAACACTGTTGGCATAAATAATTGGTCATCAGGATCTTGAAATACTAAACCAACAGTTTTTCTAATTTTATTAATATTTTCTTGGGTGTATTTTAAATTATTAATTTCTATTTTTTCATCTAAATTTCCAAGAATTCCATTTAGATGAAGAATAAATGTTGTTTTTCCAGCACCATTTGGTCCCAGAACCGCAACACGTTCATTTTTTGAAAGCGAGAAAGTAATATTTTCTAAGGCTTTAAACCCATCAGGATACTCAAAGCTTAAATCGTTTACATTTAAATATGGTTTATTCATATCAGAACTCTATCGATAATTGTTATACATATAGAAATTGTAGAAAATACCAGTAGTAATTTGGAAGATTTATACTCTCTTTCTTTAAGCTCAATCGAACCACTAAACCCTCGAGAAAGCATAGAGTTATAAACCCTTTCACCTCTTTCATAACCCCTTATTAAAAGCGCTCCAGAAGCATAAGCTATAGGCCTGAGTCCTTTAATACCTTTCTCATCATACCCTCTAGATTTCATAGCAACTCTTACACGCTTAAACTCATCAATAAACACATCAATATACCTAATTGCAAACGAAAGAATTGAAATTAATAATGGTGACAATTTTAATTTTTGCAGTCCGTATATTATCTCAATATTTGATGTAGTTGCTGTTAAAACTATGGCTAAAGAAACACAAAGAGTAATTTTTATCAAAATGGATATCATCTCATTAAAACCAGTTTCATATACAGAAACTGAAAAGAATTCAAATAATACTTTATTATCACCCTTACTAATAAATGGTAAAAATAATGCAAAAAGTATGAAAGGAATATCAATTGAGAGTCTTTTAAAGTAGGTTATAATTTTAATTTTTGAAAGATAAAGTAAATATAAAACTATCAGAAATTGTAAAAATATTAAAAGATTGTTTTCAAGGCTTAAGAAGGCTATTGAAAAAACAATACAAAATGTTGTGAATATTTTAAGCTCTGGCTTTAATTGGCTTAATATCGAATCCCCGTGTATTTCTAAATGATGAGAATGGCTTGTATCCATAATTTACTATGTTACTGCAAATAGTTTGCAATAACAGAATCAATTACAGTTTTTACATTGACCCGAATATATAAAATGGTTGTTTATATCTTCAAAATCAGAATCTTTTCTTAATAAATCATCTATTTTTTTACTAGTGCTTTTTTTTAAATCGACAATCTTCTTGCAAACCTCACAAATAATATGAAAGTTTGAGTACTCATTTTTTAAATAAAAAATACCAGATCCGTGTACTTGATGAGAGTGTTCAATAATATCAATATCTTCTAGCAATTCTAAAGTTCTATAAACTGTTGCTAAATCAATATTTTTATCCTTCTTTAATGATTCAGTGTGAAGCTCCTCAACAGTAAAATGTTTATGACCTGAATTTTCCAAGATTGTACAAATCACTTCTCGAGCATTAGTAATTCTGTACCCTCTTTTTTTCAAATGATTAGCGAAGTCCATATTCAAGTATATTATAAGGAAGGATACCGAAGTCATGAAAAAAATTTTTTTAAAAATATTAAATAGATATAGTTTGATCTATTTACCTGTTGCTTGGGTTATAGGCCTCGCAATATTCTTTATTGCTTTCGAACCTATCTCTGCACTTTATTTTTTAAGCTTCGCAGTTATTGGAATTTTTTATGCTCTAATTTTTTATACCTCAAATAGAAAAATGGTAGATGATTCATATAGTTTTTCTGATTATAAATATTCAATAATTGAATTCTATTCAGATTACTGACTAGGATGCACAGCTTCAAAATTCATAGTTGATGAATTCAAGAAAAATAATCCAGAAATATATTTTGTTTCAATTAATGCCAGCAAACAGAAAGACCATCCATTTATTGATACTTACAAACTTTATAACACTCCTACATATGTATTAATAAATAATCATGGTGAAAAACTAGGTCGAAGAGTTGGAACATTTAACCCTAATTATTTTTTAAATAAAACAAGCTAGGAAATCTTATCGCCCAATTTTGCATTTTTATCTGGATTTAATAGCAGTACATCTCCGTTAGAGGTTATAGAACCTAAAACTAAACATTGACTCATAATTGGTCCAATTTGTTTATCACCAAGATTAATAACAGCAATACATTTTTTATTTTCTAGTTCCTTTAATGAGTAATTTGTAACTTGAGCACTAGTTTTTTTGACACCAATATCCAAACCAAAATCTATAGTTAATATATACGCTGGTTTAATAGCCTCTTTGAATTCTTCAGCTGAGATTATCTTTCCAACTCGAATATCCAGTTTTGAAAATAAATTTATATTTTCGTTTTCCATATAACAAACATAATTACATACTTATTACATGTCAAAAATATTAATTCTAAGTGCTGGCACAAGCAAAAATTCTTACAATAGCCAATTAGCAAGGCATCTTAGTGTTCACATGAGTGAAAACAATCTTGATAACAATATTTATGAAAATCTTTTTGAGGGTATTCCATTTTTGCTTGACCCAAATGACGATGTTCCTGAAAAAATAGTTTCCATGAGAAAATCTTTTGAGAAATCAGATAAATTAATTATTTTTAGTCCAGTTTACAATGGAGGTTTCCTTGCACATTTAAAAAATGTTTTAGATTGGCTTTCGTTGGCATATGATGACAAAAGATATAACTCTCTCTTTAAAGATAAACATGTGGCAGTTGTCACGACTGTAAAAGGAGTGGGTGGAAATGCAGAAAAAGCCTTCGAAATTTTGAGTATGCAACTATCAAATTACGGGTTGGTTGTTTTTGAAAACTTCCATCTCATTACCAAGTCAGACCATTTAAATCTTGATGATATAACTAAAAACAGTCAAATTTTAGAATCGCTTCATATGTTTATTAATGAATTTTTAAACGAGTAATTTTTTTTTAATTATCGATTCTAATTTAGAAGTAAGTTCTTCTACGGTATAGTCATTTGGATTATAAATTGGATCCATAATTTCTATATGAACATCTCCACTTTTAAGCCAAACCTTTCCTTTAACCATTAGATTGTGAGCATTATGTGAAACTACAGGAATGATAGGTAAATTAAAATCTTTAGAAATGTAAGCCGCACCTTTTTTGAATGGGAGTAAATCTTTTTGATTACTTCTTTTACCTTCTGGGAAAACCATTATCGAGTTTTTATGTTCTAACACTTTTTTGATAGAGTAATTTATTTTATCAAAGTTTGCACTAGCATTTTCTCTATCAATTCTTGGCAACCCTAAAACCTTAAGTACTCTTCCAAAAACAGGTATTCTAAATAATTCAGATTTTGTTAAAAAGCGAATAGATACTGGAAGTGCAGTTATGTGTGTAAAAATATCTAATGTTGAAGGATGATTGGACACAACAACATAACTTTTACTTGTATCTATTTTTTCCGAACCTTCTACTACTAAATTAATACCTACAAACTTTAACCCAACCCAGCCAAAAAATTCATACAACTTTGTTGCGAGGTGCCTTCCTTTTGGCAAAAAAGAAGTTAAGACTATAGAGATCATCAGCGGAGAAAAGACACAAACCATAAAAATAGGAAACAAAATAAAAGTTTTTATAAAAATTTTAAGTGTTATTTTTTCTGACATAATTGTATTCTAAGAAAAAAGCACATGTGTTTTCAAATACTTATACCAAATTGTTTTTTGACGCTGATGCTTAAAAAGTAGAATGAACTTGCACATAAAATAAATCCAAATGTTGGAGGTAATAAATTCCAATAATTTATTCCACCAAGATACGACCCATATGTTATTGCATCATATATCATCATTCCCCAATTTGGAGTCCAGCCTACTTGTCCATAGAAGGATGCAAACCCATATGCAAGTATTCCATAAGTTGTACTTGCAAGCATATAACTAACAGAATAAGGAACAACAATCGGCATTATATGTCTTGTTGCTATGTAGAAGTTTCTTGCTCCCAGTAATTTTGAAGCAGTAATAAATTCTTGTGTGGAGATTTCTATAACTTTTGACCTAACTACTAAATAACAAATCCCTAGACCAGACATAAAACCGTAAATAATCCCAACAAGTGAGGGAGAGAGTTTATCTGTGAAGTCTCCGGTTCCAAGAATTAATAAAATTATTGGGGGAGATATTAATATCAAGCTTGAAGACACTTCTTTTATAATCTTATCAGTACTTTTTAATATAAACGGAATGGTTGTTCCAAAAAATAGACTTGTAGCAATACCAATAAAAAAAGAAAAGACTGATAACTGAATTAATGGCCTAGAACCTGCCATCAGCATACTTAGCACATCCCTTCCAAGAGGATCTGTACCCAAAAAATGAGAAGAAGAAGGTGTTGTCGGATGAGGAAATATTTCTATATCGAAGCCAACAATAGGATCATAAATATTTTCAGGCCAGATGTTTCCAAGTAGCCAAGTGTGAACCAAGCTACTTGTAATTAAAAGACCCAAACAGAAATAACCAATTTTTCCATGATATGTTTTATATGTACTTTTTAATAAGTAAGAGATCATTTAATCCTCACTCTAGGATCAATTATTACTTGGACCACAGAAATTGTTATTCTCAAGAGTGCAGTTAACAGAGCTAAAAGTAGGAATAGTCCCATAGCTGCATTGGAGTCTTGATTCATAATTGATTGGTACAATACACTCCCCATTCCATTCCAACCAGTAGTAGATTCAACGATTACTAGGGACGCAATCGTATATGGAAGACCGAGTGTCAATCTTGTTGCAAAAGGGCCAAAAGAGTTTCTTAAAATATGCTTATTGTAAATTTTGTGTTTAGAGTAGCCAAGTGCGCGAGCGGTCAAAATGTGAGGTTCTCTAGCTATATTCTGTGTAATAACATTATTAATGAGAATATATTCACCCACAAAAAATATTGACAAGATTGCGATTGTCTTAAATGCATTTTTTGAATTCAGAATAATATCTGAAATTAAAATATCATTCTGTAATATGAAAACATAAAAAAGAATCATAATCGAAAATACAAATCCACGCTTGCTGACTTTATTGTTTAAGAAAACATCTAAGGATTGGACAATGAAGAGAGTCACTCCGAAAAGAAATAAAAGTAAAATAATATCAAGCTCACTTTCGCTAATTGACAGACTGCTTATGGGAGTTTTTTCAAGGTCAAAAGTCAAAGATAAGAAAGTGTAAAAATTTTCAACTTTTTCATCTATAAGAAACAAAACAATTGGGGGAAACAAGCTAATAAAAAGAGTTGCTACAGTATCGGAAAAGATTTTATTTTTATGAAGTTTTGATAGGGGAGTTTTAATTGAGGGAATTCTTGATATGTAAAATGCTAAAGTGAAAGATGGAATTAGGACTTGAAGAGTAGGTAGTATTGTAGATATGATATCTTTACCAGATCTTTGCCTAAACCCACCAGTAGTAATTTCACCGTTAAACACACCAAGTATCCATCTAAAATATCTTTGATAAAGTGGGTCATTGGCCCCTAGAGTCTCTCTAAGAGCATCTAATTCTGCTTGGCTCATCATTAGCCTTAGTGGAGTTAAAAAGTCTCCCGGGATAAGGATATTAATACCATAGAACATTATCAGTAGGAAAATTAAAATTGAACTTATGGATGTAGCTATTTCTTTAAATATGAATTTAATCATTGTTTCGCATGTCTACATAAGGTAAAACTTTTTGAACCACCGGACCAATACCAATCACAAAAAGAATAGTAACATAGCCTACAAGACCACCTAAAAGCCATCCTGTTAAAAATGCGAGTAATTCAATAATGTTTCTTGCTGTACCAATTTTAAGACCTTTTGCCTCAAGTCCAACCATTATTCCATCTCTAGGACCCACTCCTAAGTTGCCCCCAACGTAAATGGCAGTTCCTGCACCTATAAGAATGATCCCACAAAAAATAAGTAGCAAACTTACAAAAACATTTTCAGATAAAGGAAAATTAGGAATTATTAAATCAGCAACCGTTCCAACAAGAAAAATATCGATAATAGTTCCTATTCCCGGCCTCTGCTTTAATGGAATCCATAAAAGCATCACAGCAATACCTGTAATTATAATTGTTCTTCCATAGGTAATATTGAGAGTTTTTGAAAGTCCATCATGGAAAACCCCCCATGGACCAAGGCCTAAATTAGCTAAATAATTTAAAGAAATTCCAATTCCGATTAAAGATGTGCCGGATAAAACTTGTAGTAGTTGTCTCAACTTTGTTGACATTCACAAAGGATACAAGCTAAAAAAAAATATAAACCAAGTAGAATATTGATAATGAAAAAATTCTCTATTTTATTAATTGTTTTTCTGAGTTTCTGTAGTCAAGAAGATGCAATAGAAGATATTGCTATAGAGCCAGAAGCTCTTACTTCGACTACAGAAGTTAAAGATGAAGCAACAACAACAAGTATTGAAATTATTCAATTAGATTCTTTTGAAAATGTATCTTATTCAATTATTAAGGAAAAAAGTAGAGTTGGATATCTTGCTCCAAAACAGTTTTTAAATTCTGGATTAGAAACTGTAGAGGGAATTACAAATGAAATTATTGGGGAGTTCACCCTTTCTTTATCTGAATGCGACCAAGCAGATTCTTGTCTTTTAATCACGAATTTAATTATTAGAGCAGATATTTCAACATTGAAAAGTAATAGTGTCATAAGAGATCAAGCTTTAAATAATCAATGGCTTCAGTCTGCTATATTTCCTGAAGCTGTATTCAGAATAGATGAACTTGTATTACCTAATAAAGATTTTGACTCAAAGGTGGAAGACACTATTGTTGGAAAATTATCTATTAGAGAAATTGAACTAGATACCCCTTTTTCAATTACAGCCTTTTTGGATGGAGATAAGGTATTTATATCAGGTTTTACTGAAATTGATACAACTTGGTTTGGATTTGATGCTCCCACAAAATTTAATGCTTGGGAAGTTTTAAACCCAATAGGTATAAAAGTGGAATTAGTTGCCGGACTAAAAGATTAATTGAATATAAAATTAAATTACTACGAGCTAGAAACTCTTCATGTTGCTATTACAAACGATTATGCTGCAGTTTCAATTTTGATTTTTGATAAAAAAGAAATTGTATATATAAAAAGATCTAACGAAATGCCAACACACAAAGGCCAAATTGCATTCCCTGGTGGTAAAAGAGAAGAAGAAGATATAGATATTGTTAGTACTGCAGTTAGAGAATCAACAGAGGAGCTTTTATTGTCTGAATCAACTATTAAACCTTTTGGTTATTTAAATTCTATAGACACTGTTGAGTATAAATTTGATGTCTATCCCATTGTTTGTCAATTACTTGAAAAGCCTAAAAATTTTAATGTAAGTGAAGTCCAGGAAGTATTTTTTGTTGAAATTAAAAAGTTGTCAAATCCGAATAATTGGAGTTATCGAGGTACCTATCCTGATGATTGGATCTTTATGATTGGAAAAGAAATCTTATGGGGGGCAACAGCAAAAATAACACGAAGGTTATTAAATTTAGATTTAAGACAAACTATTTGATTCGTCTTTTACTGCTAGATATAAAGAAATAAAAATTAATAATAAAGTTACAAAAAATACATTACTTATAACTTCATTTAAAAAAATATAACCCATCAAGATTCCAACAATAGGCACAATGTAATCAACTAATGTTGTAAATGTTGCTGAAAATCTTTTAATTGTATACAAAAATAGTGAATAATTAAAAATATCAATAAAAGCTAAGCCTGTTAATTTCAATGACTCTGATAACGAAAGAATTTCAATTTCTCCTCCTAAAGTGAAAAATAAAATTATAGAAAGACCAGCGCCAAACAACCATTGAGTTAAAAGATAAGTTTTACCTGGTATATATTTGAGGTGTTTTTTATTTGTAATATTACTAAGTGCTAACCCTTGAACTCCAACTAAAGCTAATAGACCACCTGTAATTAGATCTCCTTCTTTTGAAAGTCCAGTTTCTCCTGAGAAAAAGAGAATTACTAAACCTATAAGTCCAATTAATACAGAAATTAATTTAATTCTGGTAATTTTTTCTTCTTTAAAAAATAGCAATACCCAAAAAACAGTAAATAGTGGGATAGTTGATATAAATATACTTTGCAATCCTGAAGATATATTTTTTAATGCATAAATAAAAGTCCATCCGGGAATAAATATTGCTAAAAATCCAGTAAGACACCCTTTGAAGAAAAAAGACAAATTGAGTTCACTAAAGAACTCTTTGAAACAATATAAACTTATTAAGAAAGTAACCAGTGTAATTCTTGAAGTTACAATAAATATCTCACTTACTCCATCAAGTAAAAGACTTCGATTTAACAAGCCATGGAATCCAAATAGTGTTCCGATTAAAATAATATTTCTTAAACCAGAATAAGCAGATAATGGCCTTTCAGATTTGATAAAAAACTCTCCAATTCGATTTAGTTTATTAGAATAGCAGATATGAAAACAGTTTTTTCCGGAATTCAACCCAGTGGCCTAGTTCACTTAGGCAATCTATTAGGTGCAATAAATAATTGGGTAAAGCTTTCAAATGACGAGTCAAAAAATTATTTCTGCATCGTAGATTTGCATTCTCTCACTGCAATGCCAGATAAAACAAGTTTGAAAACAAGTATACGAGACACATTAAAAGTTTTAATGGCAAGTGGAATTAATATGAAAAATTCTGTTATTTATATTCAGAGTGATCTAAAAGAACACGCTTATTTGTCTTGGATACTATCAAATTTTTGCCAGGTAGGCGAGCTACAAAGAATGACCCAATTCAAGGAGAAATCTAATTCATTTGGTACACACTCTGGACTCTTAACTTATCCAATATTGATGGCAGCTGATATATTAATTCATAAAGCAAATGAGGTGCCTGTAGGGGACGACCAAACTCAGCATTTAGAACTTACTAGAAATATTGCTGATAGATTTAATAATAATTATGGTGACATCTTTCCAATTCCTCAAAAAACAAGTGGTAAGTCTGGTGCAAGGCTGATGTCTTTGAGGCATCCAGAAAATAAGATGTCTAAAAGTTCAGATGATATTAATGGAACGATATACTTTAATGACTCTAAAGATTCAATAATAAAGAAATTCAAGTCGTCTGTTACTGATTCTCAAAATGAAATCAAATATGACTTAGAATCAAAACCAGGCATTAGCAATTTAATTGAAATTTATTCTGCAATTAATGCTACTGACATAGAAGATACAGAAAAACAATTTCAAGACTTTAGATATGGAGATTTTAAATTAGCTGTCGCAGAAACTGTAATTAATTATTTAGAACCCATTTCAGAAAAATTTGAAGAAATATCTGATAGCGAAGTTGATTCAGCAGTAGAAAATAATTTAAAATTGGCAAAAGTGTCAGCTGAATTGACAATTTCAGAAATCGAAACAGCTTTAGGGATAGATTAAGCATTAATGGATTCAACTTCAAAAATTCCTGAATCATGGAAAGAATTTCTAAACCCTAGTCAAATAGAGGCAATAGAAACAATAAATGGACCTGTACTGATAATGGCTGGTGCTGGTTCTGGAAAGACCAGAGTCTTAACTCATAGGTATGCACATTTAGTTAGAAATCAAAATATCGATGTTGAAAACATACTAGCAATTACTTTTACCAATAAAGCTGCTGAAGAAATGAAAATTCGAATAAGTGAGTTATTAAATTTAAAGATATCGCCAAGGTGGATATCTACATTTCATAGTTTGTGTGTGAAAATACTAAGAGTGGATGGAAATAAGATTGGATACAACAATAATTTTACGATTTATGATCAACTAGATACTGTAAAGGTTGTCCGTCTTTGCATGTCAGAAAATGGATTAGATACTAAACAATATTCACCAAAAAAAATTCGTGGACATATATCAAATTTAAAAAATGAGATGAGATT
>Ga0315316_10002399_pt1 | contig 13437 bp, 21 predicted proteins | sample M160m3416metaG_FD_203702 | JGI IMG/M metagenome (GOLD analysis project Ga0315316, IMG submission 203702) | Ammonia-oxidizing marine archaeal communities from Monterey Bay, California, United States - M1 60m 3416 | ecosystem: Environmental > Aquatic > Marine > Intertidal zone | place: USA...
TTTGGATAATCCTTGTGTTGACAATGATCAATGTGAGAAAAGACAAGAAGCTGAAGAACAAAAATGCTTCAATGAATTTGATGAACTGACACATAATGAACACAAGTATGATAACATGAAGATCATAGCACGTTCTCCATGACCTTGAATTTTGAAGAATAATACAGGATGTTAATCTGAAATAAGTCTAAACCAACACTTTATATCATTTGTAGAATAATAGATTTTTCTTATTCAAGTCTCATCATAGAGCCAAGAATGCTAGTTTGCCAACTTAGATCAATTTTTTGTACGTTCTTGATTTTTTGTTTTGCTAATACTTCCATTACGTTTGAAAGATAGGAGTTTGTGCGGCTGAATGATTTTTTGTGACAGGTACAACTACACTTTTTTCCATCACAGCAAAACTTTGCACAAGAAGTACATCGTAATTTCATGGCATATCATTACAAAATTACTATTTAAGACCCCGAGATGAGAGTGATTCAGCCTAACTTGCAGGAAGGATGAGAATCACTCTCAATCTGGTTGTAGACTACTTGTAAAATTAGTATAAAAGAGCAAAATCAGATTTGTTGTTTCTTTTTTTCTTTTAATTCATTTTGTCGTTTTGCAAAGTCCTTTGCATTATCATGTTCTTTATCTAATTCTTCAAAGAATTTATTTGAAAATCCTTTCTTATCAATAGAACGTGTTTCTTTACTCATTTTTCAAAATCCTGTTCTGGAATTATAGATAATGTTGTGGTGGCAGTGACATTTGGGATATTACGAATTTTTTTTGTTATGATATTTTCAATTTCAGAAGAACTGGTACCTTGAATTTTTGTAAATATATCATAATAACCGAAAGTACCTTTTGCTTCTTTGACTAAATCAATCTCTAACAATGCCTTTAGTACTTCCATTTCATGTGCCATTTTACATTGGACTAAAACGTATGCAGTTTCCATCAGACACTTTTCATCTGCTTCATCTTATTAAAATTTGGGGTTATGCCTAATGGTGCATAATCACCAGTTGCACAAGTGAAACACATTGAATCCTTTGGAATACCAACTGCATTTGCAAGATTCTCTGCATCATTGTATCCTAAAAAGTCTGCACCAATATCATTACGGACTTTTTCAATCATTTCTTTTTCTGTAAGATCTTTACCACCATCAAATGTTGCAAGTTCTTCTTGTGATGGAAAATCAATTCCAGCATAACATGGAAATTTAATTGGCGGATACGTAACCATCATGCTAATTTTTTTAGCTCCTGAACGACGTAATGCTTTGATAATTGCTTTAGAACTAGTACCGCGAACTAAACTGTCATCAATCACCACAATGTGTTTATCCTCAATAACTTCACGAATTGGAATAATCCATCTGTTAATTTCCACTCTATCACTTTGATGAGGTTCAATGAAACTTCTTAGCGGTCCTTTCTTGCTGTAACGATCCTTTAGTAAACCTTCATCAAATTGTATTCCAAGTTCTTGTGCAAAACCTAATGCAGCAGGTCTTGCAGAATCAGGAACCGGAATTACTACATCTGCATCATGAATTGGGTATTTTTTTGCAAGAAATTGACCAATTCTTTTTCTTGCAAGATAGATGTTTGTTCCCTCCATCTTGCTTGATGGTTGAGCAAAATATGTAAATTCAAATGAACAATGTGCACGATTCTTATCATCAGAAAACATTTCAGTTTCGAAACCACCTTCTTTACTAATTTTAATTAATTCACCAGGCACAACATCTCGAACTAATTTTGCTCCAATTGCGGAAATTGCCGATGACTCAGAAGTTACAATATGTACATTACCATCTTCTTTATGCCCTAAAACCATAGGACGAAATCCTTTTGGATCTCTTGCTGCAAACACTGCATCATCATCAGAAAGAAAGGTGAAACAAAATGAACCAACCATTTCATTTTTTAGTATAGATAACGCATTTCCAAGTTTTCCATTTTCAGTAATTAAAGAAACTAATCTTTGTGCTGCAACAAGTGTGTCACTAGCATTTTGTGGGGTAAAAGTACAACCACCAACAAGATTTGAAAGTTCTTCAACATTTGAAATTGTCCCATTATGTGCAATACAAAGATCTTTTACTTTCAAGGGTTGTGCACTCTCAAGATCACTTTTTCCAACAGTAGAATATCGAACATGGCCTATAGCAGAATGAGAAGCATATTCCTCAGTAATTTTTTTAAATTCTCCAGATGAGCCAGAAACAAGTCCAAGTCGTTTTAATGGTGCCTTATTTGGAATTGCCAAGCCCCAGGCCTCTTGACCTCTATGTTGTAATGCACGTAATGCATCAATCACCATAGGGATGACATTGACATCACCTTCACTATAAATTCCAACTACACCACAGTTTTCTTTAACCATTTTGAATTATTTTCTCCAATGAATTTAGATACTTATTTTCTGCTTTATCAACTCTTAGTTTCAAAATTTGGTCAGAAGCAGTTTCAAAGATAATCTGATCGCCAGAAAAGATTCCAATTTCAGAGAATGAACATTGAACATCAGATAAAATAGATTTGATAGTATCTAAATTATTTTTATTCACAACTAAGATGTAACGTGAATGACTTTCAGAAAATAACATTTTTTCTGATGAAAGAGATGATGATAAAACAACATTACAACCAATGTTACCAAAGATACATAATTCAGAAATTCCAATGGCAAGACCACCTTTTGAACAATCATGCACAGATTTGACGAGATTTTTTGAGATTAGTGATAAAACAGAATTCATATTCTTTTTTGATTCTGAAAAATCTACTTTTGGAGTAACTCCTCCAATGAAATTATGAATATATTCATAATATTCAGAACCTCCAAGTTCATCTTTTGTTTCACCTACCAATAAGATTACATCACCGTTTGATGGAGGGATTGGAAGTAAAGGAGATTTTTCAATTAATCCAAGTACTCCGATTAATGGAGTTGGCTTAATTGCACCATCAGAAGTTTCATTATAAAAGCTAACTTTACCACCTACACAGGGGATATCAAGAAATTTTGCAAAATCAGTTATGCCTTCAATAGATTCCATAAATGTCCAAAATATTTCAGGGTCTTCAGGATTACCAAATTGTAAATGATCAACCATTCCAATTGGAGTTGCTCCCGTGCAAACAACATTCCTACATGCCTCTTCAAAACATCCTATTGCACCTTGTCTTGGATCAATATAGCAATGTTTTGGATTACCATCAATTTTTACAGCTAGTGATTTTCCATTGTCTAAGCGTAAAACAGAGCTATCAAATCCAGGTTTTATAACAGTCCTAATTCCAACTTCATGATCATATTGACGAAAAACCCAATGTTTACTTGCAATATTTGGAGATGAAAGTAATTTTAATAAAATATCAGAAAGTGGAATTTGTTTTTCAGATGTGGGAAAAGATGGAAGTTTTGAGAGGTATTCTGGTTTTGATTTTTCTCTATCTACCAAAGGACCCCGTGCAACAAAATCTGCAGGAAGTAATGCCAAAGTTGCATCACCGTTTTTCACATGCATCATTTTATCTTCTTTGACAGTGCCAATTACAGAACATTGAATTCTAAACTTATCACATATTTGTTTAATTTTTGAAAGATTGTTTGGATCCGATATAACAAGCATCCTTTCTTGGGATTCTGAAATCATTATTTCATCAGGAGATAAATCAGATTCTCGTAAATGAACATTTTGGACATCAAGTTCAATGCCAATTCCCAAACTTTCTGCAGTTTCAGATATAGCACAAGAAAGACCTCCACCACCCAAATCTTTCATTGCGTTAATACAATTCTCATCACGACATTCCAAAATTGCTTCAATGATTAATTTTTCAATAAAAGGATCAGGGATTTGAATTGCTGAACGATCCTCCCCTTCTAATGCATCAGATGCAAACTGTGACCCACCAACACCATCACGGCCGGTAGAACCGCCAATCAGTAAAACTAAATCATCAACGTTTGCATGATTTTTAATTAGTTTTGATTTCTTACCGAATCCAACTGCAGCAACGTCAACTAACGCATAGTTTTTGTAACAAACATCAAATTCAACTTCACCGCCAATCGTAGGTATGCCAAGACAATTTCCATAATCTGCAATTCCTGAAACTGCATTTTTGAATAACCATCGTGCATGGGCATCATTTTCAATATTACCAAATCTTAATCCATCGAATAGAGCAATTGGCCTTGTTCCTGCAGATAATATATCACGAATAACACCTCCAACGCCAGTTGCAGCACCACCGAATGGTTCAACAGCTGAGGGATGATTATGACTTTCAATATGTACAGTTACAACATATCCATCACCAACATCAAGAACCCCAGAATCATATCCCTTCTCAACAATTACATTTGGACCAGTAGTTGGAAGCATTCTCAAATGTTTTTTTGATGATTTGTAAGAGCAATGTTCAGACCATTCTGCAGCAAGTATTTGTATTTCAGTATCAGTTAATTTTCGTTTTATGTTTTTTTCAATATGCTGTTTCTCATGTGCTTGAAAACTCAATTTTTCATACCCACAGTTTCAATCAAGGATTCAAAAATTAACGAAGAAGGCTTGTGATCAATTTGATTTATTTCTTTTTCAGCAGCACGTTCTGGATGTGGCATCATGCCTACAACATTTCCTTCAGAATTACAAACACCCGCAATTTGAGAAATAGAACCATTGACTTTATTTTCATATGAAAAAACAATTTGATTATTCTTTTTTAGTTGATTCAAGGATTCTGCATCAACAAAATATCTTCCTTCCCCGTTTGCAATAGGAATTGGAATTTTTTGATTAATTTGCAGTTTATTTGTAAAAGGAGTCTTGTTATTATTTACAATCAGATTTGTCCATTCACACATGAAATTCAAAGATTCATTTTTCAATAAAACTCCAGGAAGTAATCCAGATTCCACAAGGATTTGGAATCCATTACATACACCTAAAATAGGAATTCCTTTTTCAGCCAATTTTTTTACATCAGAAATTATTGGGCTATGGGCAGCTATAACTCCTGCACGTAATCTATCACCATATGAGAAACCTCCGGGAAGAACAACCGCATCTATATCACGGGGGAGGTTTTTTTCATGCCAATAAAATTCAGCATTTAAGTTAAAAACATCAGTCAATACGTGATGCATGTCACGATCACAATTACTGCCAGGAAAAACAATTACCCCGACTTTCACAATTTATGATTGAATTCGTGGTATAAATTTGATTTCGTGATGACATCTTTTTATTTCAAGAAATTTACATTTCAATTATGGGACAAATTCGAGATATTATGGAAAAAGATGTCATAACTATCGAGAATGACAAAACTGCACAAGATGCAGCAAAAATCATTGCTGAAAAAGACATTAGTTTTTTAGTAATAATGAATGAGGGTAAACCTCAAGGAGTACTAAGCGAAAGTGATTTTGTTCGTAAAGTAGCAGCAGAGGATAAAAAATCAAGTGAGATTAAAATCTCAGAAATCATGTCATACAAATTTCGCTCAGTTGGGCCAACTACTACAATAGAAGATGCAATTCAAAAGATGCTAAATAATAATATTCGCAGATTGTTAATATTGGATAATGAAAAACTAGTAGGAGTTATCACACAAACAGATCTTGCAAGTTATCTAAGAGATCAGATTTTGGTGGATGGAACAATAAAGAGTATTAGTCAAGATTAAATTTTTTCAACTGTGGCAGTCACCTTGCTAACCAGTGGATTGTAAATTCTAAGATCATCACAAATTTTGATGACATTGTTTTTTGCGGTTTCTTCATTTTTTTCAGTGATTGAGAACTTTAGAATAGTTCCAGCACGAATTTTTGTGATGTCTTTGTTTTTACCCTTTAAGACGAGATCGTTTAGTATAGTGTCACCTTCAGGATCACTTATTCCAGGCTTATTTTCAATTACAACACTTACTTGAAAATTTGGCATGATGTTATAGTTAGCTTAATTAATTTAAATGCTCTATCTAATACAAAATCAGCCATTGGATCTATAGAATTGAATTTATAATAGCAAAATTATTGCGTCATATGACAAAATTTCGTTATTGGAAGTTAACTCCAGAAGATATGGAGAAAGTAAATCATGACGAGGATAAAGTTCTCAATTGGGACATAAAATGTTCTAAAGAACCAGAAGAGGATGCAATATTCTTTGGAGTATTTCTTTACAAAGAAGGGACACCACATGACTATGAATCAAAAAAAGGAATAACATACTATTACAACAATATTGAGAGAAATGAATTGCCGCCAATTACGAAGTCTCTTAAAAAGAAATTTGGAGGAGACGAATATGAAAAAGGTGAAAGGATTTTTTTAGTAAATTCAAAAGAAATCTATTCTGCAAGCGATATCGCTAAATTGGCAAAGGAATTACAAGAAGAATTTACAATTAATCCAATAATAACAATTGAACTACATGATACAACACAAGAGAAGTTGAAAGAATGGGGATATCCAGAAGCAAAACTTCTCCCAGTTCCTACCTAAAATATTTGAAACATTTTTGTTGAAGACATGCCATAAAGAGTTTTAGATGTCAGAGATTAGCGGAATAAATGTCCACATTGAAGAATTACGAAAAAGAGTAATTCGCTCCATCATATCTATTCTAGTCATCACAGTATTCATTCTAACATTTCATGCAACACCATTTGATGTTATGGGAATCACATTGTATTATCCATATCCAGAACCACTAAACAACATGGCAGCACAATTCACAAATGTTATGAGAGGGGAGTTAGTTCCAGAAGGAGTTCAATTAATTCAAACTGCACCAGGACAAGCATTTTTTTCTCAAGTGTATATAGCTGCATTGATTGGAATTGTTGTAAGCATACCAATCATTGTGAGAGAATTTATATCATTTTTGAAGCCTGCACTAAAAGATAGAGAGATTAATGTAGGACGTTCTATCACATTTCCTGCAATAGGATTATTCATTGTAGGTTGTGCATTTTCATATGCAGCAGTGATTCCATTTATTTTAGATTTTCTTTATAGATATGGAGAATCTGCAGGACTAATCACATTTTTGAATATCATGGACTTTGTGACATTCGTTTTACAATTTTTGTTGGCATTTGGAATATCATTTCAATTACCACTTGTAATGTATGCAGTCAGTTTGTCAGGATTAGTAGATGAAAAATTTTGGAGAAGAAATTTAAGATATGCGATAATCGCCATCATTGTTTTTGGAGCAGTAATTACACCGGATGGGAGCGGAGTAACAATGTGGTTTGTGTCATTACCAATGATTGCATTATATTTTGCAGGCATGATGGTATCTGAAAGACAAGAAAGAAAGACCCTCAAGACTTAAATGAGAATTTATCGCTGTTGAAACATGATAGAGAGTATATTCAATTTTATACCAGGAGGAAGCGAATGGATAATTGTAATTGTTGCAGCAGGAGTACTTCTATTCGGAGCAAAAAAAATTCCGCAATTGGCAAAAACTTTTGGTAAAGCCAAAGGCGAATACAAGAAAGGAGAAATCGAAGCTGATAGAGAACTAAAAGAATTCAAAGACAACAAAGATTAGGATTTTTCAATTTCAATTATCATCATATCATACAAATTTTTTAATGATTCTCCATACGGATTATTCTTTGAGAATCTAGATGACTTTACATCTAATTCTGCATTAACTTTCAGATATGTTTTTCCATTATCAAAGCTAAAGATTTCAATTATACTACTTCCTTTAATGTTACCCCCCACAACACGCATTTCATGTGAATGATTCTTAGATGTAAAATGTTTTGACATTATGATAAATTCAGTATCATGAAGTTTAAGATGCTCCGCCACAAGTGAGCTTTCATCTCGTACAGATTTTATTAAAATTGAAGGATAGAATTCTGGAAATAATTTTTGAAAATTCTCAAAGTTAGTAATTATATCAAATGCCTTGTCAAGATCTGCGTTAATTTCTCGCTCAAAAGACATCTTTAACATGAATTCTCAAAATAAAACTAGTGTAAATTTTTTTGGGCTATTTGCTACCCCAGCGGGTAAACAAATCATGGTCAATGTCAAATTGATCAAGGCATTTACCAACAATGTGGTCAATCATTGCATCAATTGATGTAGGATTTGTATAAAATTCAGTTACAGGAGGCATTATTACAACATCAAGTCTAGCAAGTTTTAACATATTTTCTAGATTTATGGCAGTTAGTGGAGTTTCTCTTGCAACTAAAATTAATTTTCTAACCTCTTTCATGGTCACACCAGCTGCACGTGCAACTAGAGTTTCATCATAGCCATTTGCAATACTTGAAAGTGTTTTCATGGTACAAGGAATTATAATCATCCCATCAGTTTTGTGGGTTCCGCTTGAAACATTTGCGGCCATATTATGTTCATCTGTAACTTCAGTAGCAAGAGATTCAACATATGCAATATCGTGTTTTGTCTCCATTGGAACACATTTTTTTGCCCATTCAGACATTACAAGATTTGTTTCAATTCCTTTTTCCTTTAGAATTTCTAATAGACGTATACCATAAATGACACCGGTGCTTCCAGTTATCCCAATGACAAGTTTCATGTACTTGTTGAATCAGATTTTACAAAATATAACTGAATATGAGAATTTACGCTTGAGGTTCATCCAATTGCTCAGATTCTTTTCTTTTATTTAACCAAATTTTGACACCGGCTGCAAGCATTCCACCAAAAAGAATCATGCCAACTAGAACCATTTCAACGCTCATGACATAATTAGAAAATAACCAATAGAAAACTCTTCCAAAGAAGCATTTAATTTTACAATACTATTCAACGTAGTATGATTAAAAGATCTGAGATGCAAAAGATTGCATCAGAGTATTCAGATCTAAAAATTGGAGTTTTAGGAAGTCACTCAGCATTAGAGATAATGGATGGTGCAAAAGATGAAGACTTTGAGACAGTTGTTTATTGTCAAAAAGGAAGAGAAATACCTTATCAGAGATTTAATCGAATTGCAGATGAGATAAAGATTGTTAAAAAATTCAAAGACATGGCAAGTCCAGTAAATCAAAAAATAATGAGAGAAAATAATACAATTATCGTTCCACATCGTTCACTTACAGCATATCTTGGATATGACATATTAGAAAATAAATTAAAAGTTCCAATTTTTGGGAATAGAAAACTCTTCCAAGCAGAAGAAAGAGAAAACAAAAGAAACCAATATTATTTATTAAAAAAAGCAGGTGTCAAATATCCAAAGATCTTTGAAAGTCCAAAATCCATCAATAAACCAGCAATTGTCAAAGTCATGGAAAAAGATAGAAAATTAGAGAGGGCATTCTTTACAGTTACATCATATGCAGATTATAAAGAAAAATCTGAAGAAAAAATCAAGAAAGGGCTCATTGCTAAAAAGGATTTAGAAAAAGCAAGTATAGAAGAATTGGCTATTGGGACATATCTTAATTTTAACTTCTTCCATACACCAATTTCAGATCAAGTAGACTTCATAGGAATAGAAAGAAGATTACAAACCAACATTCATGATTACAATGCACTTCCTGCAAAACAACAGTTAGAGATGGACATACCATTACAAAATATTGAGGTTGGACACACACCTGCAAGTATTAGAGAATCATTATTAGAGAAAGTCTTCAAAATGGGAGACAAATTTGTCAGAGCAGTGAAAAAAGAATATGCACCTGGAATCATCGGACCATTTTCACTTCAAAGTGTAATCACAAAAGATTTGGAGATGATTGTATACGACGTATCACTTCGTGTTCCAGGTAACCCAATTGTTGCAACAACTAGTCCATATACGAAATATCAATACGGCACAACATTTGGAATTGGTCGACGTATAGCAATGGAAATTAAGCGAGCAGTAGAAGAAGATAAAATCAAAGAAATTGTTACGTAGTCTCTTCGATTGGACTTTTGAGCATGTTAGTCCTTACTAAAATTGGAATTTTATAGTATACGGCTAATGCCACCGCATCAGATGCACGATAATTTCTTAAAACGAGGTCCTTTTTTCCGGTTAAGTAGAGATTTGCACGTAGCGCATCACCGCTTTCATAAATTTTGACTTTGACCAATAATAATTCATTTGCCTCACAAATGTCTTCAAGCATTTTGTAAATTGTTGGGACGGTATCATGGTCACCATCAAGAAAACTTGCAATATGTCTAGATACTTCTCCAGAGAACGCACGCATGTGAAACTCTCTTTTATCATCAGAGTGTAAAATTACCAAACCCTCATTTCCGTATGGATCTACAAAACCCAAATTGCTGATTGTTACTACTTCATAATCCGGATCTTGAACTTCATTAATTTCCATTCTTAGAGTTACTTACAGATTGTAAGTTAAAAAATATAATGAAGCTACTAAAAGATCTCACATGAAAACAGAGACTACCAAAGGTGGTCAAAATGATAAAAAATTAATCATTTTAGGATTCCTCTCAATTGGAATTTTATTTTTGATCTATGTTAGATTTGAATATCAAGAAATTACTCCAGATGCAATTCAATCAATTGAGAGATTAGGAGTAGCATTTTACATATTATTTATAATTTCAATTGGAATGATTGGAGTAGGTCTTCGAAAATTTCAGAAAAGAATTGCAGCAACAGGAAATACAACAGCACTATCAATGATTTGTAATAATACGCTTGGGAATAAAGCCAAAAAAACATTCATTGTGACATTTATCATTTATGGGGTATTTTTCTCAATGACATCTGGAATTTTGGTGTATCAACCAGAGGTCGTATTTTCATATCATTATGGGGCAGATGTCCCTTCAGCACATGTAACACCATGTTGTGGACCCCCAGGATATATGCCAAAATTTGTTGCATACATAACAGAACATGTTGGAATAAACATAGTTCCTATCAATCTTCTATTACAAATTATAGTATCATATCTTGTTGCAGTGAATACCGCATTAGCAGTTAATGCAATTTCAATTACAAAAAAGACAGGAGGTCTTGGAAGTATAGGTGCAACAACAGGATTATTCATAGCATGCCCCACATGCGTTGGTTCATTTTTATCATTATTCATTGGTGCAACAAGTGCTGTTGCATTTACAATTGCAATTACAGAACTACAAACTCTATTCATTGCAATCACAGTACCAATATTGATCCTAACGCCATTTATCATATCTAGAAGAATACTGAAATCTCAAAATAATACTAGTTAGACATTACAGTAATTTCTGGATTATTCATATTTCCAATATCAAATCCATCTCTTCTCAGATATTTCAAAACTAGCTTGTATACAAGTTCGTCATGATTAACTTCAGTAGATAACTGCTTCCAAGACATAGAACCATTGTCATTTATTACTGGTTTTAATTTAGCGTTAAGATCTTCGGCAATTTTTTTACAATCTTCATATGAATTTCCATTCATATATGAAGTGCCACGACCATCACATGATTTCATAGATATATTCCAAAGTAGTTTAATAAATAATTTAGTTAGAAGTGTTTCAATTTTTCAGTAACAATTTTAAAAATTTCGTTATTATCAAGTAATATACATGGCAACCCATTTTCTTCACATGCTTGACCACTTTCAGTATCTCTAGTAATGAGAATCATATTATTTTCTTTTGCATAATTAATAACTGAATAATCTGTATGAAGTTTCTTACCATCACTTCGAAGTTTTTTTACACTATATGCATCATACCCAAGCTGAATTAGACGATCATCCATACCATCATCCATTTCATCAACTAAAATTTTCATTTTAGATTAGCAGTAAGTTTCTTGATTTGTGATACGATCTTTGTTTTATCAGTGATGGATATTTCAGGCTCTACGGTAACAAATAATGATTTTGTTTTTGCATACATTACAATTTGAGATATGTTTTCACGTTCAACATTTACAAATCTTACTTTACCTAATGTCTTGTCAAATTCCTCCCTCATTTTTCTGCGTACAGTTACATCCTGACAAAATTTTTCTTCATTTTTTGTTTTAAGTAACGATGGAACTTCATCTCTCATTTCAGATTTTAATATTTTCCCATTTTTACTGATAATTGCAACAAAGCGAATCATTTTGTGCAGTTTGCCAATTTTTTTTATTAGTAAATTTAGTTCATTTTTTTCAACCATGTAATTTGCCAAAAATGATCAAATATAATGGTAATTGAAATTAAAAATAAATAGGAAAAAGGAATTTAATAAAAGGCTGCGTTAGCAGTACCGGTTATTTTTTCCACAGTTTTGTGATCAGCAATTTCCGCGATTATGTGTACATTCATCATTCCAGTTACAACAAGAATATTCTTGTCCCATCTGTGAACTGCTGCTTGTACGTGATACTTTTCAGTAATCTCGTATTTTGGTAATTCAACATCAGTGCCTTTTGGAAAGATTACTTCAAGATGCACGTGCGGCTTCATATCGGGAAATTTTCGTTCCAGGGCCATTACAGCCACCAATAGATTGGAGTCAGTTTTTGGAAATACCCGTCCAACACCTTCCATGAAAGCGTTGTACATGGACTCCAATTTTTGGCCTCTTTCATTGTCGTTACCAGAATCCGCCATACCTCTCCACCTTTTGATAGTCTTCATGTGTGATGCATCCAGCAATGAATCCCATGATTGCCCCAAATATTATATGGAGAATCAATGCATTGGTATAGATTTTCTCACTGTTGAACAACAATGTTGCTAATGCTTTTTGTTCTTCCAAATCAAATTGTGATACATCAGTAATTATCAATTCTACCTCCATCATAGGAGTCATTACTAACATGTGAATTGGTAAAAATGCCAAAGTGAAAACTATGAGACCAGTTAGTACGCCAGTCATTATTGCCTTTGGCACAGTGACCAATCTGAAGAATCTCCAAATGTTTGATGCCAATAGATACATGGCTCCAATCAATGCCGCAACGCCCATGTGAGCAATAAAGCCCATTGCAATTGCTAATCCTTCATCCACACCCATTGTAACACCTATAGTTTTGTAGAATGTTCCTGCCGGGATATCTAACATTTGATCAATTGCAAAGAATGATGAGAATAATGCAAAGCCGCCCATTAAGCCTGCTCCGATTCCACCCTTCATCAATGCGATCTTTGTTGGAAGTGATTGTGTAGTGCTCATTAAACAGTTTTTTCAATTTATTGTATTTATGGGTTATGCACTAGAGTACTTCTAGTGCCAAATTTTAGCACCATATGAAAATAGTGATAATATTTAGGCACTAGACTCACCATAGGGCACTAGGCTTTAATATCATAACATAGTTAATGCCAGTATGACAGAAGAACAAGAATGGGCAAGTCTCCTGGCAGAAGTTTTTGATAAACTAACTGCAAAGCACGCAGCCATTTCATACAAATTCGATAAGTTAGAACTTAGCGGAATGGTAGATAGAAATGGT
>Ga0315316_10002400_pt1 | contig 13434 bp, 12 predicted proteins | sample M160m3416metaG_FD_203702 | JGI IMG/M metagenome (GOLD analysis project Ga0315316, IMG submission 203702) | Ammonia-oxidizing marine archaeal communities from Monterey Bay, California, United States - M1 60m 3416 | ecosystem: Environmental > Aquatic > Marine > Intertidal zone | place: USA...
TTAGATTACATAATTAATGAACCAAATCCAAATAGGAATCTTAAACTAGCAATAAACTCAAACTTAGGTATACCTGATAAATTGTTAGATAAATTTATTGATAAAATAAATAAAATATGTGATGAAAATAGAGTAGATGAGTTTATTATATTTACATCAGTTGATGGTTGGGGAGAACAAGCAGAATACATTAGAAATGGATTAGTATTTAATAAGTTTTGGGATAATGTACATAAACTATTCCAAAAATGCCCAAGAGTGAATGTTACATTTATGGTTACATATAATGCGTTATCTGTACCAACTTATAATAAATTAATAGACGGGGTATATGACCTAAAACAAACATATGGTTCTTCAGATAGATATTGGAAATCGGCATCTTTTTTAGATACTTCTTATTTAAGATACCCAACACACCAAACAGTACAAGTTCTACCAAAAGGATGGGAAAAGGCAGTCTACCAACAAGCAAAACAAGCAGATTTCTTAGGAGTACCTGTGTTTGATTATAGTTACATAGGTTATTCAGATATTGAAATACAAAAAATTAAAAGAACTTATGACTGGATGATTGCACCAGTAGATGAAGAAAGATTAAAAACTCAAAGAAGAAATTTTGGTTACTACTTTGAGGCACATGATAAAAGAAGAGGAACAGATTTCTGTAAAACATTTCCAGAGTTTGCAGATTTCTATCACGATTGTTTAAATATTAAACTATGATAAATTTTACAGGTGAAAATTGTTATTTTGTTGTACCAGAAAGTAAATATGGACTTTCAGAGATAGTACCAAAATATGTTACTGAAAATAATTTTACATTTTGTGTAAAATGTAAACCAGATTGGGATTCGATGGTAGAAGGTGAAACTTCTGCAGAAGGAGGGTTGGTTATGAAGAATGGTCAACATATGGGTATAGGATGTTTTGTAAATGGAGGCCAGAGATATTTTAGAGCAACATTATGGGTTCAAGATAGAAAAGGTTTTATTTCTGTTGTAGAAAAACACTTACCAGTTACAACTGAAGAAAAAGATAAAGAATACTTCATTACATTCAGACACGATTTTGTAAAAAAACGAGTTGTTATTGGAAATTATAATCATTTTGTAGAAATGACCTACAATGCAGCATCACCAATTGATTATTCTAATTCATGGTTATGGGTTGGATGTGCAAATGCATTTAATAGTTGTGCACCTGAACATAGACAATACTTTAGAGGAGATATATCATTTGTTAGTGTACATCAAGAGTACCTTAGTGATTTACAAATAAAAAACATTTATGGAAATACATCTTCCATATCAGAATTAAAAAAACTTCAAAATGAAAACACCGTACTATTTTCAAACTTAGAAATAAAAACACATTACAAAGTTTTTGATGATAGTGATAATGGTAATCATTTAATTGTATATGATGAAGCATGGCTAGACAGTTAGAAAAAATAAAACTTTTATTTGATTATGAAGTTCCAAGTGGATTTTTACAATTCGGATATCAGAAAAATGAAATACCTGAAATATTTGAACTTCACTCAAGAGATGAAGAATCATTTGAACATATGGATACTTCTATTATTAGAAGATGGGGTAAAAAACAACAATGGTGTAAATCCCAATATTTTCAAGAGTTTATGTCTAACCCACATAATTGGGAATGTGTATTGACCCATGAGTTATATGATGGATATAATCCACAAGATAAATTTATTGATTCTGATGCACATTATTTAATACCAATGGAATCTACTTGGTGGCAGGGAGATTTTTTAGAATATACTTTAGACAAAGAATTTAAATGGAAAGATTGTTTTTCAAAAAAACTTTTAAAACTTTTAAAAACCTATCCAAATGTAAGAATCCTTTGTGTGGATGCAAGAGAAGGTTCATATATTATGCATAAAGAAGTATTTGAAAAAATGTTATTATTCTTAGATGACGAAAAAATAAATCATAAAAATAAAATATTGATATCTGCATTAGATGATAAAATGCAAGAAAAAATTCCAAACGATAAAAGGATTGAATTTTTTAATAGTGAATGGTATATTTCTAAAGCAGGTGAATTTGTAACTCAATGTTTAACAAATGATGAAGCATTAAAAGAGGATAGAATCAGAGATAATTATGAATACGATATTAGACATCATTGGGAACATAGAGATGTACAAAAATATTTTAACATGATGAATCGTAATTCATCAAGATTACATAGACCATATTTTGTTGGAAGGTTAATTCAAGAAGGATTATTAGATAAAGGATTTATATCACTTACTACAAAATCTAAAGAATTAGATAATATAAAATCTTCTAAAGTATATGATGCAGTAAAAGAAGTATATCCACTTTTTATTGATGAAACAGATACAGAAAGAATCTCGGCATTTCATAATTACTTATCAGTAAACAAACCATATGTTCAAAGTTTATTTACCATAGTTGGTGAAACAAATGCAGAAAAAGATTTTTTATTTATAACAGAAAAAACTGTAAAACCAATTATGAACTTACATCCATTTTTTGTAGTTGGTAATCCACATACTCTAAAAAAATTAAAAACATTAGGATTTAAAACTTTTAGTTCAATTTGGAATGAATCATATGATGAAGAAGAAAATTTTGAGAATAGAGTAGAGATGATTATAAGCGAAGTAAAAAAACTAACAGAATTATCATTAGATGAACTACTTCAAAAAATTCAAGAAATTAAAAATATATGTATATATAATAGGGAACAATTAGTAAAAATTTTTCACGAAAACCCAAGATATAGAAACTTAAAAAAATGTCTACAAAAAACAGTTATATAAATATACTTATCACAGGTGGTGCTGGTTATTTAGGTTCAGTAATTATAGATTATTTATACCAATTTGGTCAAATAAATAAACTTACTGTATATGATAGCCTAATGTATAATCAAACATCTTGTATCAATTATGCACACAAAAGAAATTTTGAATTTGTACATGGTGATGTTAGAAACCACGAAAAATTATTACCATATATAGAAGAAGCTGATGTAATCATTCCATTAGCAGCAATTGTAGGATTCCCTGCATGTGAAAGAGACAAAGACCTAGCAACAGCAGTAAATTATACTCATGTAAAATTTATTTGTGATAACATAAAACCAGGTCAAAAAATAATATACCCAAATACAAATAGTGGATATGGAATAGGAGAGAATGGTGAGTGTACTGAAGAAAGTCCACTTAACCCCATTTCACATTATGGTGTAACCAAAGTTAATGCTGAAAAAGAAATTTTAAAAGTTGGTGGTATTTCATTAAGACTTGCCACCGTCTTTGGTTCATCTCCACGAATGAGGATGGATTTATTAGTAAACGAATTTGTTTATAAAGCATTAACAGATAAATACATCACAATATTTGAAAAGAATTTTGTAAGAAACTATATACACATTAGAGATGTGGCATATGCTTTTAATTTTGTAAAAGAAAACTATGATAGATTAAGTGGTAATACTTTTAATGTAGGATTATCTGATGCTAATTTATCAAAACAACAATTAGTAGAAAAGATACAAAAATATGTACCTGATTTTGCAATAACATACTCAGATTATTATGAGGACCCAGATAAACGAGATTATATAGTATCAAATAAAAAAATTGAAAAAGAAGGATGGAGACCTCAATATTCTTTAGATGATGGAATAAAAGAATTAATAAAAACTTATAAAATTTTAATAACAGATTTAAGTTCAAAATATAGGAATGGATTTCCTTTAGGTTATGGCAATAGGACGTAGTATATATTACAAAGAAAGAAGTTGGAACGATTTTCACATTTATAGTTCCAAAGTATTAACAGGCGGTGTTAAGATAATACAACCATCGGTGTATCACGAATCACGCGGTGAAATATCCACAACATATCATTCAGATTATTACGATAGATTAATACCAGTAGAAGAAAGAAATGATGGTTGTGAATTTAAACACGATAGATATTCTAAATCAGAAGAAGGTGTTCTTAGAGGATTACATTGGGATGATAAGACATGGAAAATGGTATCTTGTTTAAGTGGGAAGATTTATTTAGTAGTGTTGGATGTAAGAGAAGGGAACATAAATAAAAACCCACAATATGGAAGTTGGGAAACTTATATACTTTCACCATCAACACAAACACAAGTACTAATACCACCAGGATTTGCTAATGGACATTATGTAATGGAAAAAAATTCTATATTCTATTACAAATTAGCATATAAAGGTGAATTCAATGATGTAGATAAACAACAAACAATAAAATGGAATAGTAAGAAGTTCAATATAGAATGGCCTTGTACTAATCCAATAATTTCTAAAAGAGATGCAAATGGAAAAAATTCTTAATTTAGATTACCACGAAGATAGATGGACTGCTAGTAACTTATCGGTCAAAGAATTAATTGATTTTGAAGATGATATTATATCACATTGGTCAAATGGTGAGATAACAGGACCAGTTCACTTATCAAATGGTAATGAAGAACAATTAATAAAAATATTTAACAAGATAGCTGTTGAAGATTGGGTATTCTCAACTTGGAGGTCTCATTATCATGCATTATTACATGGAGTAGAACCTGAGATACTTAAAGAAAAAATACTAGATGGAAAATCTATTACAATAGTAGATAAAGAATGTAAATTTTATTCATCGGCTATTGTTACTGGTACTTTACCAATTGCATTAGGAGTTGCAAAAGGATTAAAAGAACAACATAGTTCAGATAAAGTTTGGGTTTTCTTAGGAGATATGGCTTTTGAAAGTGGAATCTTTTATGAAGTACATAAATATGCAAGAAACTATAATTTACCACTTCACTTTATTGTAGAAGATAATGGTGTAAGTACAAATACCCCAACATTAGATACATGGGGTGGTATTCAAAGAGAAATACCAAATGATGTAATCTATTATAAGTATAAATCAAAATATCCCCACTATGGGACAGGAAAATGGGTAGTATTTTAGTAACAGGTTGTAGCGGTTTAGTAGGAACTCACTTAGTTCATAAATTATTAGATAAAGGTTATTCGGTTGTAGGTATTGATTTAGTTAAATCTCCATCATTACCAGACCATGATAATTTTACTTTTGATTTTATGGATTTAAGAGATGCAGATGATGTAAATGTATTATTTTCTGAGTTTAAATTTGAAGGAGTTATTAATGCGTTTGGTATTAAGGGTTCTCCAATCAGAGCAAAAGAATCTCCATTAGATTTCTTAGAACCATCTATTAAAGTAAACACAAATATAATTGAAAATTCTCACAAACATAATTCTTGGTTAGTATTCATGAGCTCGGTAGGAGTTTACGAACCAGCTGAAGTATTTGTAGAAGATACAGTTTGGAAAACACTTCCATCACCAAATGATTGGTTTCCATCTTGGAGTAAAAGAATACCAGAGTTGTATTTGGAGGCATTTAAAGTACAACACAAATATGAAAAGTTTACAATCGTAAGACCAGCAAATATATTTGGAGAATATGATAACTTTGGTGAAGGTGCAACTGTAATTGGTGCAACTTGTAGAAAAGTTTATGATGCAACTGATGAAATAGAAGCTTGGGGAGATGGAACACCAACAAGAGATTTTATATATGCAGGAGATGTTGCTGATGGGTGTATAAAGTGTTTAGAGGACAAATTACACATTACTACTAATTTAGGTAGTGGAGAAGAGATATCAATTAAGAGAATGATTGAAACAGTTGCTAAGGTAAGTGGAAAACAAATAAAAATAAATTGGGATACATCCAAGCCCAATGGTGATATGAGAAGAAAGATGAGTACTGATATACAAGAAGAATATGGATTATTACCAAAACTTGGGTTTGAAGAAGGAATAAAAGAAACATATAAACATTATGAAAAAACAAGATAAAATATTAGTTACAGGTGCAAGTGGATTTATTGGTTCACGATTAATAAAACATTTATACGAAAATGGATTTACAAATATTAGAGCAACTTCTTTTAGTAGACCTTGTAAGAATCTTCCAAAAGGAATCGGATTCAAACGAGGAGATTTAAGAACGGCAGAATTTTGTGAAGAGGTTTCAAAAGGAATAGATGTTGTATTTCATGCAGCTGCAAATACATCAAATGCATTAGATACAAAAGTAAACCCTTTACTTCATGTTACTCCTAATGTAGAGATGAACACAAACCTTATGGAACAAAGTTGGAGAAACAAAGTTCGTAAGTTTATTTTTATTTCATCTAATACAACTTATCCTGATATTGGTGATGAATTTTGTACAGAAGAAATAGAAGTACAGACACCAAACATATATCCAGTATATAAAGCAGTAGGTTGGATGAAACGATATGGAGAAACACTTTGTGATTTCTTTTCTAATCAAATTCATGACCCAATGCAATGTGTAATTATCAGACCATCTAATGCATTTGGACCGAATGATAAATACGATTTTGAAAAATGTCATGTTACACCTGCTAACATTAGAAAGGTAGCAGATAACTTAAATCCAATTCCACTATGGGGTGATGGTACTGAGGTACGAGATATTATTCATGTAGATGATATGGTAAGTGGGTTTGTAACAGTTGCAGAGAAAGTAGATACTTACGATATTTACAATGTATGTTTTGGAAAAGGATATACTGTAATGGAAGTATTAGAACTTATCAAAAAGATTGAGGGGAACGACAATCCAATCGAATTCGTAAACAACAAGGCCCCTATGATTCCAAAGAGATTATTATCAAATGAGAAATTATTAAAACTTGGTTGGAAACCGAAATACGATTTAGAAAGTGGATTAAAAGATGCATTAAAATGGTACAAGGCTAACAAAGACCAATTTAACCCAAATTCAAAACCATAATGGCAAATCCAGAATACACACCTTACTTAGATGCTTTAACAGAAGCAATGAAACTTACAATGGAAGATGATAAAACAATATTCATCGGACAACAGATAGTTTATTATGGTAACCCAATGAGTAAAACAATTGAAGGTTTACCAAAAGAAAGAATGATTGAAACACCAGTGATGGAAGAAACCCAAATGGGAATGACAATGGGATTAGCAATGACAGGACATCAAGTTGTTACTTTTTATCCAAGATGGGATTTCTTAATTCTTGCATGTAATCAGTTAGTTAATCATTTAGATAAGTTAGAAGCAATGTCTGATGGAGAATGGAAACCAAATGTAATTGTAAGAGTTGGTAAAGGAAGTGATAAACCACTAGACCCTGGTCATCAACACAAAGCAGATTATACAGATGCATTCCAACAAATAGTTACAAATTGTACTATTCATAAATTAGATAAAGTAGAAAAGATTGTTCCTGCCTACGAACAGGCATTAAAACAAGGAGGAATACATATTATAGTTGAATATCCAGAATTATATTATGTCTAAACACCCAACTTGGAAAAAAGAAACTCAAAAAAAATCTTTAAATCGTGTTTTTGATTACATAGGTCCTTATGGTATTATTCCAAATGGATTAAATTATAATTATTTAGATTCATACCTTAAATATGATTTTAATCAAGGATATGCAATTGATGATTTTTGTAAGAAATACGAACAAGTTGCTACATACGATTGTCACCATAATATTCCTCAACATATATGTTATGATATAGGAATAAAACAATGGGATAACGAATACCAACCAAATTTTTCAATATATCCAATTACAGGATATGGAAGTTTACTATGTGGGTTAGGTGAAGATTTTACCTTCCATATGAATCAATCGTTTTTTGATTTTATGTCTAATATGGCAAAAAATGCAGTTAGAAATAAAAACTTGTACATACTTTTAGATTATAGTAGTGAGGGTGATATTAGAGAAAGAGTATTTGAAATAATACATCAAGAATTAGAAAAAATAAATTTACCTCCAAGTAAACTTATATTTGTATGTTCTGCTGTTAATACAGATGAGATATACGAATCGTGGTTAAAAGAAAACCCTCAAAAAGAAAAAATAAAAACAGCAGTATATCCTTGGGCTGTATATTCTAAGGCAAGAGAATTGCATGATAGGTTAGAAGGAGGCCAGGCTTATTTTAGAGGAAGATTATCACATTACTCGACAACAGAAGATATAGATTTTGATTCAAAAAGAAAATATAAATTTTTATATCTAAATAGAAGATTAAAACCACATAGAGTTATATTATTATCATTATTAGAAAACGATGGTTTAGTAATAGATAACTTAGTATCATATGATATTAAAATGTTATACACACATGATGCAGGTATTCCCTTTCAAGTAGATTTACAACAACAGCAATATACATCTGATAAGAATGATATCAAAAGTATTTTAAAAGGATATCATAATATCAAAAAAAGAAAAAAACAAATTGTAGATTATGATGATGTAGAATCTGTATGGGGTTTTGGACATGAATCAAAAGAAGATTATCAGAAAACATATTTTAGTATAGTAAGTGAAACTCTTTTTTACGAATGGGCAACATATATTAGTGAAAAAACATTTAAACCTTTTGCACACTGTCATCCATTTGTTATGGTTTGTAAAGCTGGTACTTTAAAATATTTAAGAGATATCGGATTTAAAACTTTTGGTGATTTTTGGGATGAAAGTTATGATGAAGAAAAAGATGATGCAAAAAGAATGATAAAAATATATAATTTAATCAAAGAATTAAGTAATAAATCTGATGATGAGTGGGTGGAATTATACAAAAAATTAAAACCTGTATTATTATATAATAGAGAAAAGTTGTTACAATATGCATCAGATACAGATTTATTGGCAGATAATTATTTACAAAAATTAAAGGAACTAGCAAATGGGGATTATCAAAAAAATTATTCTTTACTTTAAAAAAAGAAAAGAAGAAAAGGAACGAAAAGAATTATATAAAAAGAAACTAAAGGAACTCAGAAAAAGAGACCCGTTTATTTATAGAAACAAATGAAACTTTGGAGATTGTGGGCAAAGGCATTAGGTGAAAAGATTGGAGAAGATAAAGAAGCAGATGCAATTGCAAGATTTAGAACAATTATTATATTACAAGCAATTATCACTAACATATTAATTTCTATTAATATACTTTTAACTTGGCTTAAATGAAAATATTACATTCTTGGATAGATGTTGAAGGTTCTCGTTACAAAAAAAACCAAAAATGGTTTTTAACGATGACATTGCTAAGCATTCTTGCAGCAAAAAAATCATTTGGTAACATACATTTAGTTACAACAAAAAAAGGTAAAAAATTATTTGAGAAATTACAATTTCCATATGATTCTATAACAACCGAACTAGAAGGTAAAGAATATAGTTCTGATGCATACTCATTAGGTAAGATTGATGCATACATTTTACAAGATGAACCATATCTTCATATAGATAATGATACATTTTTATTTGAACCAAGAATTATACCCCAATACAAAAGATTTTCTTTTGGTTTTCCAGATATATCATATCCATTAACAGTAGAAAAGTTTGAATTTTTACATAAAACTTATTTACAACCTTACACTAAGATTAAAGATTATTTTGATGAAGTTTTTTGGAAACAAACAAACTTTGATGTAATACCAAATTGCTCAATCATGGGAGGTCATGATTTTCAAACTATAAAAGAAGTTTATACATCAATCAAAGAATTATATCACTACAATAGAGAGGATATTAGTAGTAAGACAGGATATACAAGCCATTTACTAGAACAGTTCTTGTTTTTTCCTATGGCTGGAGCATTGAAATCAAAAGGTTCAGATAAAGTAGAAAATAATCACAAATGGATTAATGAAAACTCATATATTTGGTCTCAAGATTTACCACTAGAATTAGAATATGGAGTTTGTAGTATTCATGGAGATAAATTAACCGATTATAATGGTACTTTACAGAATTACAAAGGAATAAAGACATATTGTTTTGATAGAAATCTATTATTACTAAAAGATAATTTCTTTGGAGGATTCTGTCACTTAGGACATTATAGTAATGATGTTATAATAAGAAATATATTTTTTGAAAAACTAAAAAAATATTATGATTGCGATAAATATGTAAAAAATATTAATAAACTACATGCAGTCAAAGAAGAATGGGAATCTCCAATATTTAATACCTTATTCTAAATCTTTATATTTATATACTGACAAGGTATATCGTAATATGAACAAACTTTCAAAATATTTAGTAGACCAGATACTTTTAGAAGATAAAAGTCCGATTAAAAAAGTAATAGTTGTATATGGTGGTAGATTTCAACCAATGCACAAAGGACACTTCGGGACTTACATGCACCTTGTAAAAAAGTTTGGAAAACAAAATGTTTTTGTTTGTACATCAAACAAAGTACAAAAACCTAAATCTCCTTTTAATTTTAAAGAGAAAAAGAAGATTATGACTACAATGTTTCCATTACCTTCTAATAAAATTATAAAAGTAAAAAATAATTACAATCCAACTGAGATATTAAGTAAGTATGATAAAAAAACTACTGCTTATGTAACTGTTGTTGGACAAAAAGATGCCTCACGATTTAATAGTAGTTATTTTCAAAAGTGGGATGGTAATCCAATGGAAGGATATGAAGATAGAGGATATCTTTACATTGCACCAATGCAAGGAAATTCAGTAAGTGGTACTGAAGTAAGAAATGGATTATCAGTTGGTTCAGATGACCAAAAAGAAAAGTTTTTTAAATCAAGAGCATATAGCAAATTCAACAAAACAGTTTTTAACATGATTACAGATAGATTAAACGAATCTATCGAAGTTAAAAAGGATTGGATTTACGATTCAATAAATGAAATCTCAAAAATAGCAGGAGATGGTCTTGATGTTGATGATGGACCAAATATTATTTATCCATCAGCACCATTATTTAAAAAAATATCAATTCAAAGAGCAGCACAAATAGGATTCGATGTTGTTAATGATATATTAGGTGGTCAAGAGGCAATAGATAAAACAGATTATAGAGTATATGATGATGGACCAGTAGGAGCAGTAACATTCTTCCCAGCTGGTGTAATCGGAACAATGACCCCAAACAACCAAGTAGATATTTACTCAAGAGGTGCATATTCTAAGTGGTTTACACACGCAACTCGTAAGGCATCTTTAGTTGGATATCAAGTAGTTAGAGGATTGGGTATTAATAAAGCTGAAAAATCACAATCAGGCGATGATGCAAAAGGAGCTAAGGATGTAAAGAAAGAATTTGAAGCATCTTTAAATGAAAATATAGTACTACCAATTAAAGTAGGAGATACTATTATGACTGGTAGATTTAAAAACAAAAAAACAGTTGTTAAAACTATCGGTAAAGATGAACATGGAATGCCAACAATTAATGGTAGAAAAGTGGTTACCTTTAGAATGGTTAAAGAAGGATTTATTTCAGAACTTGCAGGTACTGAGATAAGTTGTCCAAAATGTAATCATCAATGGGAATTAGAATCTGATGATGATGAAAAATATCTTTGTCACAATTGTGGATGGGATTCACAAAAAGCAGAATATGATTATGACGCATTTGATTCTTGGCAAGAAAAGAATGGGATGTTAGATGAAAAAAGTGGAAAATTAAGACCCTCTCAAAAACTGGCTAGAAAAAGAGCAATGGCTGGAAAGGCTAGACAGATTGCAAGAAAAAGGAAAATAACAATGATGAGAAGAAAGGGATATGATAAACTTAAAAAGATTGCATACAAAATGGCATATAGACAAGTTTATGATGAATTCCTAAAAGATTTATTTCCAGGTGTAAAAAAATCGGAGTTATCTATTCAACAATCTAAAGTTGTTCATAGAAATGTATTAAGAAAAAAGAAAAGAGTTTTTAAAAGAGCAAAATTCAGATTCTTACCAGCATTAAGAGCAAAAGAAGTTGAAAAGTTTACTAAAAAAGAAGAAGCCAATGAATTGATGATTGGATATGCTGGACCTGAAGATATGAAAAGGTTCGATAAAAGAAATAAAGAATATAGAAAGACTGCAGATTCCAATAAAGAATATCAATACGATACTGTAAACGAAGGTAGACCAATTCCTATGGATACTCCTAATGAGTTTGTATATTTAGATTTTAAAAAGTATGCATACAAAAATAGAGGAATGTTTAAAAGAGAACTTTTAAAACATAAAGATAATGGTGGAAAGATGTTTTTAACTCTATCTGCATTATGGTACAAATGGGCTAGAAAAAATGAACCAGAATTTACTCACATTAAAGATAAGTTAAAGTTCGGTAGAGCACTAATGATAATGATGGTAAAGGATGATTTGGTATTTAGTAAAAAAGCTTGGAAAAAAACAAGTAAAATAACAAAGTTAAAAGAAGGGTTACCAACTAAAGTAACAGATAAATACAAATCAGTTAAACACGATAAAGATTCAACTGAATCAGAAAAAGATTTTAACAAACATCATAATACTTCAATGTATGCACCAATGGGTTCTATTGCTGAACCAGATACGATTGATTTTGATGATGATGATAAAGAAGGTGGACATCAATCTAAAGAAAAAGATAATAAAAAGAAGGGATATGAACCAGTAAAAGAAGGTTTAAAAGAATTAGGAATAAAAGATTTCAAATCCTTATTCAAAAAGATGCCTTCTGATTTACAAAAGAGAGTTTATAATCTAAAGAACTTTGGACAGAGAGTAGATAAACATCCAGAGGGTAATGTTCTTAAACATACTATTATGGTTGTGAATCGTTCAATCAAAGATGATGATATTGATATTGCAATTGCTGCAATGTTACATGATATAGGAAAAGATGAAACTGCTGGTATTCATCCAAAGAAAGGACACATTACACACTTTGGACATGAGAAAGTATCTGCTTCATTAGTAAAGAAATACAAAAAGTTTATAGAAGATGTTGGTGGTAATGCTGCAAATGTATTTTATATTGTTAAAAACCATATGAAGTATAAACAACTATCTGTAATGACCCCAAAGAAAGTAAATAAAGTTAAATCATTCAGAGCATTTGATAAATTAGGTAAATTTTCTAAACACGATAGAGGTGGATTGGGTGAAGGAATACTTACAGAAGGTGGTGCGTATGGACATATGTCTCATCCATTTGATACTGATATCAATTTAACATTTGGACAACTTAAAGATATCGTAAATCGTGCATTAGAGGGTACATTAGAATTTACACGAGAAAAAACAGATGGACAGGCACTAGCAATTTCATGGAAAGATGGGAGATTAGTTGCAGCAAGAAATAAAGGACATTTAAAAAACAAAGGTGAGAATGCTTTAGATATAAAAGGAGTATCGGATAAGTTTCAAGGAAGAGGTGGATTAAGTGATGCTTATAATTTTGCTATGAAGGATTTATCTAAAGCAATCTCATCTTTATCGGATAAACAAAGAGATAAGGTATTTAAAC
>Ga0315316_10002401_pt1 | contig 13430 bp, 11 predicted proteins | sample M160m3416metaG_FD_203702 | JGI IMG/M metagenome (GOLD analysis project Ga0315316, IMG submission 203702) | Ammonia-oxidizing marine archaeal communities from Monterey Bay, California, United States - M1 60m 3416 | ecosystem: Environmental > Aquatic > Marine > Intertidal zone | place: USA...
GCCGTTTGACCACAGTCGCACGTAGCGTGCCTTCTTGCCGGCGACATCAAAGATCCGCCCGTGGTTTGTCTCGATCCATGCAAGGTCCTTGCCGGCACCGGCCTTGGAGGAGTTGTCATGGTCATTATTGAACACGGTGACGACACCCTCCTTGAACTCAGGGTCATTGGAGACCTGCGCAACGACGTCGATGTATGCGCGGGCATTCTTGTGGAAGTGCCAGACAACAATACCGAAAATTGCCCCTTCCTCCTCGAGGTCGACCTGTACCCACTGTTTTCCGGGCCCGAGCTCGGTGTAGGAGCCGTCGGCTCCGTCCTTGTCACCGTCACAGATCATGTCGAGATCGCCGATGATTGGCTCCGGGTCGCTGGAGGTAACCTCCATGTCGAGGGCAAGGTTTTCACTGCCTGCAGGAGCCTTGAGCACCAGGCGCGGCTTCTTGCTCTTGTCGAGGTTGGGAAGCTTGGCGGCGACCGGGGTGCCGACAAACATGGGTTTAGGGAAATCAATCTCCACGTCCTTCCACTTGCTCTTGTCGGTATCCTGCGCGGTTACCGTGAAGAAGGCCGGGATGATGAGGGATGTTGCCAGAAGTAGTGTTTTTTTCATGGTTTTATGGGTCTCTGTTCAATAATTACTGCGGAAAGTCGCTACCTATACGACGAAATCCTCAGGTTTAAATTCGATTTTTTCGCCTTTCTCAATCGCTTCATGGATTTTCATGCAAGTGACGGTGGTCTTGAAGCCCTCGATGGCCGGGCAGTTCAGGTCATCCTGTGTGCCATTGTTGCGCACAGCGTCAAAGAAGTTGCGCAGGTGCGGGGTGTGCGGGCGTTCCTGGAACTGCGTATGCGATGGTATTTCCCAGGGATCAAGTCCCTTGGAGACCCGTGCATCGGTGAGGCTAGTGGCCTTGTCGGCGCGCCATTTTTCCTCCTTGTTTACCGAGCGCCAAGGTGCCGGGTTTTCCCAGAACTTGTGATAGACTTCCTCCTGAGAGAGATCCTTCTCGATGAGGGGTTTTGCCCCAAGTCCATACTCGTCCCAGCTCTTGGCGTGGGCTTCACGGTAGATCTGGTTGTATTCGGTAAGCTCTGAGATGGACATTGTACCGTCCTCCCCCATGAACTTTTCGAAGAACTTCTGCGAGCTTGAGGTGGTAAGCACCTGGTAATAGGCCCTGGTTTTCAGGATGTCTCCGGATCCCCCCTTGGTTTTCCACTTAGCGCGTGGAGTCTCATACTCGAAAAAGGCCATGACATTGTCGGCGTGCTCATAGCCGTCCTTGACCTGACTGACGATTTCCAGTTCGGCTTTAAGCTTGGCTGCGCGCTTTTTGGACTTGGTTTTGTTAAGGGCCTCCTCAACTTCACTGGTCAAGAGGTCATTGAGGAACTCCCCGGTATAGTAATCAGTACCACCCTGGGCAAAGATCGAGTTCGGGGTGGTGTCCAGCAGCCAGTTGAAGATATCAATCTGGTGGGCGCCGAGGTCGGAGATGATACCGCCACCGAATTTCTTGTACATGCGCCAGTTGCGGAACTCGAACATTCCCATGGCTCCGCCGTTGTAACCGTGATCCTTGAGCATTTGATCACTCAAGGCATCCTTGCCCTGGGGGATTTCGCGTGGCACCGAGCCGCCGCGTGAGCGGTTCCATTGTGCGCTCATGTGGGTGATCCAGCCGAGCAGGTTATTCTTCTCGTTGAGGATCTCGTTTTTCACGTGCAGGTAACGCGGGTTGCTGCGGCGTTGGTGGCCGATCTGCAGGAGTTTATTGGTTGCCCGTTGGGCCTTGACCATGGCACGGGCCTTCTCGATGTCATTGGACATCAACTTCTCACAGTAAACATCCAGCCCTGCCTCAAGGCCCATGATGGAATACTTGTCGTGGACAAAGTCCGGAGTGGCGACAATGATGCAGTCAAGATCCTCCTCCTTGATCATCTCCTCGGCATCGGTGTAATCGGCGCAGGTCTTGCCATCTTGGCCGCCGCCTTGGCCATTGCCTTCAATCTGCAATTTCCCGGCCCGCTTGTTGCGATCCCAGATGTCACTAACGGCAACGAAGCGCACGTCGTCCTTGAAGAACATGCTGGATTCACGCAGCGCCTTGCCCTCGTCGCCATAGCCAATGATACCGCAGCGGACAACGCCCTCCTTGGTGGCTTTCTGCCCGAGGGCAGTCTTGCTGGTGACAATAAGGCCAATGCCAACGCCGGCCGATGAGCTATTGCGCAGGAAGTTACGGCGGGATAGGGAGGATTCCTCTTTCGCGGCGTCCTTCTTGTCTGCAGCGTTTTTCTTGCCGATGTGTTTGAATTTCATGGGATCGGGTATGGTGGTTTTTTATTCCGGGAATTACTCTGTCTCCTCATCATCCTTGCCTATTGCCACGTCTACGAGGTTATCCACGGCGAGGATATTGTGTTTCACAGTCATGAGTGCAAGGGCGATCACAATAAGTTCTACGCCGCGCCGGACAACGTCGACGTCGTCAGGCAGCAGCATTAAGCCAAAGCTCAGTGACAGGATGACGGCACCGGCGACAATCAGGGAGATACGGGTGAAGAGACCAATGATGACCCATATCCCTGTAATGACCAGTGCCCAGGGGAGGAAGGTGGCGTAGGCCGCAAGCATGCTCTCGGGAATGGGGGTGTTGGCTCTCATTACCCCGGTGATGTTTTCCATGACTTTGGCGCCGTGTGATGGGGAAAACTCAGCCAGTCCTGTTTCCTCATTCGTGCCTTTCCACTTGGTCAAGCCCGCAAAGAGCAACCGCATTCCGATCCACATCCTCAGGAAAAAGCAGGCCCAGGCTTCTCCACGTAATATTCGATTAACAGATTTCACAGACATGATTGATTAGCAGGGTGATTGATTGGATATTAATGGTTTTTGTCCCCTGTTGGGGATGATTCGAAAAATGATTAAACGAATTTGGCAACAATTGCAATAGCGGGAGAGGCTCTTAGCTATATCCGTTTGACGTCAGGGCACGCCCCGTGGATCTTATGATATGTCTATTATTATAGGGGAAACCCCGTCTACCGGCAACGACTACAAGGAGACCGCCAAGGACTTGTGCCGGGCATTGCTTGAGGATGAGAAACTAAAGGGGGTTTTTTCCTCCATTGACGCGTTCATGGAAAATGATGCATCCAAAGAGCTTTTCAGCCAGATGCAGGCCAAGGGAGAGGAGTTACAGACCAAGCAGCAGGCGGGCATTGAGCTGACCGCCGGTGAGGTTGAGGAATATAACAAGTTGCGTGAGCAAATGCTTGAGGATCCGGCAGCCAAGGCCTTTGTCGAGGCGCAGGAGTCCATCCAGAGCGTGCACCAGACCATCGGCAGCTGGGTGTCACTGGTCTTTGAGAATGGGCGCATGCCGACTGAGGAAGAGTTTGCCGGGCATTGTGGCCCTGGATGAGGCTGCCATTAAGTCGCTCGTTGAGCGGCTGATCAGGGACAAGGCATCCGAAATGAGAAGCGAGGGATCCAAGGCGGAGGTGCACTCTCCTTGGGGAATGTTCTATTTTGGATGACGCCGGATGGGGGTGATTTTTTATGAGGGACGGCAGTATATTCAGTGAATTGAATGCCTATTGAAATAGAAGGAAGGGTTAACCGGGAGATGAGCCGCCATATGTCGGCGGGAAGTCTCTTGTGCGTCGTCTTGTCGTGGTTGATGGCAATGCCCGCTGACTGCCGGGCAAAAGACATTTCTTACGAGAAGCAGATACAGCCTCTCCTAGAGCAATACTGCTTTGATTGCCATGGCGAGGGGACTGCCAAGGGGGGGCTCTCACTGGATAGCTGGAAATCACCTGCCGAGCGGGTGGCGGACCTTCATGTCTGGAAGGAAGTATTGCGCAATGTTTCCCTCAAGGTCATGCCGCCGCCAAAGCGCAAGGTACAGCCTGCTGAGGAGGAGCGTGCATTGATAGAGAGCTGGATTGAGCAGAGGGTTTTTCGATATGACCCGGACAATCCCGACCCGGGGCGGGTGACCATCAGGAGGCTTAACCGGCAGGAATACAATAATACCGTGCGTGACCTGCTGCACGTGGACTTCAAGCCGGGGGAGGAGTTCCCGCCCGATGATACCGGGTATGGCTTTGACACGATTGGTGACGTCTTGACACTTTCACCGGTCCTGCTGGAGAAATACATGAGCGCTGCAGGGCGCGTGATGGACGCGGCAATGCGCACCAGAGAGCCGCCGGGAAAGAAGCAACAATACCCGGCACAATCTTTGAAGGGCGGGCAAATGCATTCCGGTTCACGCATTCTTTCCACAATAGGGAGCGTTTCGCTAAAGCATCATTTTCTCCAGGATGGTGAATATATCATCAGGATTCGCGCGGCGGCTCACCAGGCGGGCGATGAGGCGGCCAAAATGACGCTTAATGTCAACGGCAGGGACCTCCACACCTTTGAGGTGGGCAACGAGCCGGAAGCCCTCCAGGTCTTTGAGCGGCGTGTCAGGATGAAGGCCGGCAAGCATGAGGTGATCATCAAGTTCGTCAATGATTTTTATAACCCGAAGGAGCGCGACCCGAGGCGGCGCGACCGCAACCTGCTGGTCGACGGCCTGGAGGTGGAGAAGAGTGGGGCGGTGGTTTTACCACTTCCGGAATTTCATCGCAGGATACTGGGCGGCGAGAAGATCACGCCGGGCAACCGGTTGACGATGGCCCGCAAGATCCTGCATGAGTTCCTCTGCAGGGCCTATCGGCGCAGAGTGCCCCAGGCGGAAGTGGAGCGCCTTATGCGCTTTGTGAAAATCGGCTTTGAAGAGGGCGGGACATATGCCTTCGAGAAGGGGATCAGGCTGGCCTGCCAGGCGGTTCTGGTTTCACCGTTTTTTCTCTACCGGGGGGAGGTGCAGAAAAATCCTGATGATCCTGATGAGGTCGCCAGGATTGATGATTACGCGCTGGCTTCCCGGCTTTCCTACTTCATCTGGTCCAGCATGCCTGATGACGAGCTCTTTCTTCAGGCTGGCCGCGGCACTTTGCGCAAAAACCTGGAATCACAGGTTATACGGATGCTTAAGGATCCCAAGGCCCGTGCCATGACCGAGAATTTTGCAGGTCAGTGGCTGCAACTGCGCAATATGGAACTGGTGAGCCCCGACCCGGGGCAATACCGGGACTTTGATGAAAAACTGCGCAAGGCAATGCGAATGGAGACCGAGGCACTGTTTGAGCACGTCATGCGCAATGACCTGCCGCTGACCGAATTCCTTGATGCTGACTACTCATTTATCAATGCACGCCTGGCGCGCCACTACGGGATCAAGGGAGTGTCCGGGGACAAATTGCAGAAAGTGTCGCTTGCCGATACCCGGCGGAGGGGAATCCTGACGCACGGCAGCATCCTGACGATTACCTCAAACCCGACACGGACTTCACCGGTCAAGCGCGGCAAGTGGATCCTTGATAATATCCTGGGCACTCCTCCGCCGGAACCTCCACCGGGGGTCGGGCAACTGGAGGAGGGCACTAAACTGGAAGGCACGTTCCGCCAGAGACTTGAGCAGCACCGCAAGGATCCCAATTGTGCGGCCTGTCATGCCCTCATGGATCCTCTTGGGTTGGCCTTTGAGAATTTCGACGGTATCGGGCGGTGGCGTGAAGATGAAGCGGGGCAACCGATTGATTCCAGTGGCGCACTTGTCAGTGGTCAGCAGTTCGAAAACCATGAGCAGTTCCAGCAGGTGCTATCGACACAAAAACGCAGTGATTACCTGCGTTGTGTCAGTGAGATGATGCTCACTTTTGCGCTTGGCAGGGGGCTTGAGTTTTACGACAAGCCGGCGGTGATTTCAGTGATCAAGCGACTGCAGTCCGGGGAGTTGCGTTTTTCTGAAGCAGTCCTTGGGGTGGTTCACTCCGTGCCTTTCCAATATCGCCGGGGAGATGGTAGGCGAATTTATGACTAATTGGTCGATTTCAGGGTGATTTATTGCTGCGGGAGGGAGTAATTTTCTAGTGTCCTTGGCAGGGATTATCAGTATATTAACACCAAGTAAGAGCAAAGAATGAGTAGTCACCGGATTTCAAGACGAAGCGCTTTAAGCGGCCTTGGTGTTTGTATGGTCCTGCCGCCCCTGGAGGCGATGGTTTCCAGTTCACCTGCCGCCAAGGCTCAAGCATCCCGTGCTCCCAAGCGGATGGCGTTTATTTATGCGCCAAACGGCAAGAACATGGAGATGTGGCGCCCCAAGGGAATGGGAAGTAACTACACCCTCTCGCCGACTCTGGAGCCGCTTGCCGGGCACAAGGATGACTTCCAGGTGCTCAGCGGCCTGGATCACCGCAACGCAACAAATGGTGGCGACGGGGCAGGGGATCATGCCAGGGCGAACGCCACATTCCTGACGGGGATGCGGGCAAAGAAAACCGCCGGTGCCGATATCAGCCTCGGTATTTCCGTGGACCAGGCGGCAGCGCAGCAGGTGGGCAAGCTGACAAGGTTACCCTCCCTAGAGTTGAGCTGTGATGCGGCACGCCGCAGCGGCAAATGTGATTCCGGCTACAGTTGCGCCTACCAGTTCAATATATCCTGGAGAGACAAGAAGGTGCCGATGCCGCCTGAGGCCAATCCCCGCCTCGTCTTTGAGCGCTTGTTTGGCAAGGATACCAGTGGCGGCGGCAGCAAGGCAGAGCGCCTGCGCCTGGCCAGGAAAAACAAGAGCATTCTTGACTTTGTCATGGAGGATGCAAAGCGCCTGCAGGCCCGCCTTGGAGGTAATGACCGGCAAAAACTCGAGGAATACTTTACGGCTGTGCGTGAAACCGAGCGCCGGGTTGAGAATGCGGAGAAATTTGCAGCTGCATCACCCGATATGGAAAAGCCTGCCGGTATCCCGGGGAGCTATAAGGAGCATATCCGCCTGCTTTATGACCTGAGTGCCCTGGCTTTCCAGAGTGACACGACAAGGATCACTACGTTCATGATGGCTCACGACGGGAGTAACCGGAATTTCCGCGAGATTGGTGTCCCGGATGGACATCATCACATTTCCCACCACGGCAGGAACAAGGATAAACTCAAGAAGATTGCCAAGATTGACCGTTTCTATATCGAGCAGTTCTCCTATTTCCTGGATAAGCTCAAGGGCATGAAAGATGTCGACGGGCGCAGCGTGCTCGATAACTCGATGATTGTTTATGGCTGCGGGATTGCCGATGGTGATCGCCATAACCATCATGACCTACCTGTGCTGCTTGCGGGTCGCGGTGGCGGCAGCCTTGAGGCCGGACGCCATCTGGATTTCCGCGGTGATGTTCCCCTGTCCAACCTTTACGTCACGATGCTCGACAAGCTGGGGCTGGAGGTTTCAAAACTGGGCGACAGCACCGGGGCACTGCCGAGAGTCTGAATAGTTTCTTTCAGGAATCCTGCAGTAATTGGTCAATGGATTCCCGGGTGGGCAACCTGCCGCGCCCCCCGAGTGCGGAGGCATTCAATGCTCCGGCAGCACTGGCGGCCTGGGCCGATTCTTCCAGTGGCAGACCTGAGTCAAGGGCGTGCAGGAAAGCGCCGTGGTAAACATCACCGCAGCCAGTGGTATCCACGGCATGCGCAACGGGGAATGCGGGTTGGTGGAATTCTGCGGCAGTGCTCGGGTAGAGCCAACTGCCGTTGGCGCCGTCGGTAATGCCGATAATTTGCGCCTGTGGGCAGAGTTGTTGCAGGTTTTCCGCGGCCACCTGTCTTGACGCGGCTCCGGTTGCCGCCTGCGCAAACTCGAGGGCCACAATGGCGATGTCGGTAACTTCCATCAGCGGGATAAGGTCATCCCGGTAGCGGTTGGCTCCACCATCAAAGGAAAGCCGGGTTTTTGCCCCGGAATCCCGGCAGATTTCCGCCGCCCTCATGCAGGCTTCAAGGTGCCTGCCATTGCAGTGGATGAAGCGGTGTGAGGTGACCAGCTCGGGCTTGATTTCCCCTGCGGAGAGTGGCCGGGCAGTGCTGCGGATAAAGCGGATGGCCCGGGCGCCGTCGGAGGCGCGGACCCACACAGAGGCCAGTGAAGCTTCCGCTGCAGGCTCAATCCTGACTTCATTGCAGGCGACACCCTGTGCCTCAAGCTGCTCCAGGATCAGGCTCGATCTCCAGTCCCCGCCAAGCCTGTCGAGCATGGTGGTCCTGGTGCCCAGTGATGCGGCTGCAGCAAGTGCAGTGGCAACCGGTCCGCCGCCCATGACCAGCGCCTCATTGGCCTCCTCGACATCCCCGGTCGCTGGAAAAGTCGAGGTGTGTGTCAGTATGTCGAGGGTGCAGACCCCGATTCCCAGGATGCCGTTGGCCATTAGCTGCAGAGCGCCATTTTTTTCTTCACCCGCTCCAGCAGTGCCGGTTGCCGTTCAAGTTCCCCGGTGAGCGCCTGGATGGCTGCAAGGATGGGTTGGCTCATGTGATGTTCAATACCCTCGATGTCATCGTAGATGGATTTTTCATCCAGCCCAAAAAGTGCGAAGAACTCGGCTAGGCTCTCGTGTCGCCGCACAATCTCCCGGGCAATCTCCTCACCGGCCGGGGTAAGGACAACACCGCGGTATTTCTCATAGGCAACAAGTCCCTCGGCATCCATTCGCTGGATCATGCCGGTGACGCTGGCCTGCGCGATACCGAGGTTGTGAGCAATATCAACGACCCTGGCATAGCCCTTCTCTTCAATAAGGGTGAGGATTTGCTCGAGGTAATCCTCCTGTGCACGCGTTCCGCGGGGGGCAGCAGTGATGGTTTTTGACATCGATTTAATATGGCATGACTAAAATTAATTGGCAATATAAATAAAGATTGTCTAAACAATTTAAGTTAGGACTGCCTATACTTTTCTATTGACCGGGCTGTTTGTCTCGTTAGCTTCCACCTATGGTAAGGTTCTGGAAGCATGCCCCTGTCGCAATGTGCTTGAGTGCAATACTGTGTTTGTCTCTCACCGTGATTTCCTGCAGCAATCCGGGTGACGGACATGGTAGCGACACCAGGCTCTTCGTGGTGACAACGACCACGATGATCACCGACATGGTGAAGGATATTGCGGGGGACAAGGTAAGGATTAAGGGGCTAATGGGTCCTGGCGTTGACCCGCACCTGTATGAACCGGTGCCTGATGATGCGATTGCCCTAAGGCAGGCGGATGTGGTTTTTTATAATGGATTGTTGCTCGAGGGACAGATGACAAGCGTCCTTGAGGGCAAGGGGGACAAGGCGGTTGCTCTCGGCGCATCCGTTGCTGAGGATGAACTCAAGGGGTCAGCAGAACATCCTGACCCCCATATCTGGGGAAACGCGCTGCTCTGGAGCCGATGTGTGCCTGTGGTCGTGAATGCCCTTGCCGGGGCTGATCCCGAAAATGCCCAGTTATACCGGCAGCGCGGGGATACAGTGCGCAAGGGACTGGAAGAGCTTCATCAATGGGCCGTGCAACAGGTGGTCGGTGTGCCGGAGCAGGCCCGGGTGTTGATTACCAGCCATGATGCATTTGAGTATTTTGGTGATGCGTATGGATTCAAGGTGATTGGCCTGCAGGGGATTTCCACCGTGACTGAGGCGGGGATTGCCCAGCGGGTGAAACTTGTCGATTACATCCGGCAGCATTCAGTGAAGGCAATTTTCGTTGAATCGAGCGTTTCGCCGGCGGCAATTGAGAGTATTGCGGAGGATTCCGGGGTAAAAATTGGCGGCGAGTTGTTCTCCGATGCCATGGGAGAACCCGGGGAGATCGAGAGTTCAGGAGATGATGAATATGACCTTGGAACCTACAGCGGCATGTTGAAGCATAATATCAACACGACGGTTAATGCCTTGAAATAAAGTGCCGGATGTCTGATGCAAACGGCCATGAGCCTGCACTTGAGGTGCATGACCTGACAGTTTCCTACTTGAGGCAACCTGTCCTGTATGGGGTGGATTTCGCGATTCCCAAGGGCAGGTTGGTAGGTATCATTGGCCCCAATGGCGCGGGAAAATCGACACTCATAAAGTCGATCATGGGCTTGGTGCCCACCTCGGGAGGATGGGCCAGAGTATTCGGTGAACCGGTCAAGGATCAGATTACCAGGGTCGGTTATGTGCCACAGCGCGAATCTGTGGATTGGGACTTTCCTGTAAACGTGATGGACGTTGTGCTTATGGGATGTTACGGCCGGATTGGCCTTTTCCGCCGCACGGGAGTTGAGGAGCGGGAAAGGGCCCGTGCTGCACTGGAAAAGGTTGCTATGTTGCCCTATGCAGACCGTCAGATATCCAACTTGAGCGGCGGGCAGCAGCAGCGGGTATTTATTGCCCGGGCCCTGGCACAGGAAAGTGAAGTCTATTTGATGGATGAGCCCTTTGCCGGCGTGGATGCGGCGACTGAGGCAGCCCTCATTACCCTGATGAAGGAGATGCGTGATGCGGGCAAGACGGTCATCGTGGTACACCATGACCTCGCCACAGCGCGTGAATATTTTGACATGCTCCTATTGCTGAACATGAGGGTGGTTGCCTTCGGGGATACCGGGGAGGTTTTCACCGGCAAACTCCTGCAGCAGACTTATGGCGGGCGGCTTACCGTGCTCTCAGAGATTGCCGACAAGGTGGCCAAGGATGACGATTGATTTCTTGTTCCTGTGCCTGCCCGTTACATCACTCCACTTCTTGCGGTATTCCTCTTGTTGATACTTGCCGCTGATGCCCAGGCGGCACGGATCGGTGAGTTGACGGAGAATGACCCGTGGCAGCAGGCACGCAGGTTTTTTACCTTTGCCGATCCGGGCCTGCGGCTTGGCCTGATAGGTGCCCTGCTTTTCGGGGCAACCTGCGGTCTCCTTGGAAGTTTCATCGTGGTGCGTAAGATGGCACTCATCGGCGATGCCATATCGCATGCGGTGTTACCGGGTGTTGCCCTCGGATTCCTGTGGTCAATGGACAAAGACCCGCTGGCTATCCTTGTCGGCGCAACGGTTGCCGGTTTGACGGGATCATTGGTCGTTGAGCTCATTCAACGGACAACAAAAATTAAGCAGGATGCCGCCCTTGGCATTGTCCTGGCCTCATTTTTTGCCGTCGGCCTGTGCATGATCAGGATGATCCAGAATAATGACGGGGCATCCAGGATCACGGGCCTGAAGAGCTATTTATTCGGGGACGTTGCTGTTCTGGGCAGCCAGGATGTGTTGACCATAACGGGGGTTGTTACCGTTACCGTGTTGCTGGTTATCTTGCTTTATCGGCAATTACTGACTATTGGCTTTGACCGTGAGTTTGCCCACTCTATTGGCCTGCCGGTCAGGTTACTTGACGGGCTCTTCCAGTTATTTCTCGCGTTTTCAATCGTGGTTGCTCTGCAGGCTGTTGGGGTGGTTCTGGTGTCTGCCCTTTTAATCACGCCGGCAGCGGCTGCATACCTGTTGGTCAATCGAATGCACCACATGCTTTGGGTTGCGGCCGCTATCGGGATGTTTTCTGCAGTGCTGGGTGTCTTTTTCTCCTTTCTCGGAAGCGATCTCCCAACCGGGCCGTTCATGGTCCTTGGTGCCAGCAGTGTCTTCCTTGTTGCCTATTTGTTTGCCCCTCGCCACGGCCGTGTCACGCGCTGGTTGCGTCATCGCTCGCGCCGGCGCGATGTCAGTAATGAGAACACGCTTAAGTCTATTTACAGGATCCTTGAGAGGGATGCTGTGGGCCATGATCCCGGCAAGGTGGTGAAAATTGACAGGCTGGCAGGAGAGCGCCGGGTTGCCAGGGCGGACCTGAACAAGGATCTGCGCCGGTTACGAAGGATTGGGGCCGTTAAATTTTCCGGCCAGGGAGGGGACGTAACCTTGACCGGAAGCGGCTTGAAGCAGGCGCAGCGGGTGGTTCGCAATCACAGGTTATGGGAGCTTTACCTGACCAATGAGGCTGACTATGCCTCAAACCATGTGCATGATGATGCCGAGAAGATTGAGCATTTCCTCAGTGAGGAGAAGGTGGCGGAGATTGAACGCCAACTTGATTATCCTGACGTTGATCCCCATGGACAACCGATACCGGGGAGGGGTGGAGCATGAACCTGCACAGGATTTTCGTTGAACCGTGGCAAAGTCACGCCGTGCATTACTGGCCGGTGTTCGCAATGGCTCTTTTTGTCACGGCTGCCTGCGCATTGATCGGCAATTATCTCGTTCTACGGCGTATTTCACTTGTTGGTGACGCGATCAGCCACAGTGTGCTGCCAGGCATCGCCATTGCCTTCATCATGACGGGGAGTCGGTCAGGAACGCCCATGTTTATCGGCGCGCTCGTTGCCGGGGTTGCGGCGACGGTATTCATTGAGGTTTTGCATTCTCGCAGTCGCCTGAAGCAGGATGCGGCCATTGGCATCACGTTTTCAACACTGTTTGCCATTGGGGTCATCCTGATTTCAATCCACGGTGCCCACACGGACCTTGACCTTGACTGCGTGTTGTTTGGAAAAATGGATTTTCTGTCGGGGCGTGAACCGGTCTTTTTGGGATTGCCCGGTGTGGCTGTGACGATGGCCGCGCTTGCCCTTTGCGTGGGCGTGTTAATCATCCTCTTCTACAAGGAGTTACTGGTGAGTTCCTTTGACCCCAGCCTGGCTGCCTCGATGGGCATTAACCCCAGGTTGGTTCACTATTTGCTGATGGCCGTGCTCTCGGTGGTGGTGGTAGGTGCCTTTACCTCGGTGGGTGCAATCCTGGTCATTGCAATGCTGATTCTTCCCGCGGCCACTTCATGCATGTTGAGTGACCGGTTATGGGTAATGATGCTATTGAGTCTGCTGCACGCATTGATCAGCTCGCTCGGAGGAGTGCACCTTGCCGTGGCCCTGCAGGTGCCTACGGCACCTGCCTCGGTGGTTGCCGGCGCGGGGCTTTTTGCAATCGTGTGGGTTGTCAGTCCGCGACAGGGTTTGATCAGCCTCTGGCTGCGCAGCCGTCGGGGCAACCGGGAGTTGGCAGCCTAGTGGCCGGAAGGAAACCCGAGAGAGGCAAAGGGGCAGCACACCGGGACATCCTGAATTCCAACTTCCGCTTACAATAATTCAACGATTTTGTAATGGATAAATCTGTGACAGGGAATAATTTGCCGCTATCACAAAACCGCTTCCCGGCAAGACAATAGCGATTGACGAGCCGGCCGGTTAGATGTCAGTCTTCCCCCCCCGTTTATATCCTCATTAAAGACATGAAATTCCATCTCAACTCTTCCAATAAAACCCGCTTTTTTACCCTCTTAACCTGCCTGGGACTCGCCATGGCACAGTTGCCTGCCGTTTCCGCCGCTGAGGATCAGGCCGGCAAGGCCTTCGGGTTTGCCGCTAAGCTCTCGCCTGATACCGAGGCAGTCTTTGCATTGCGCAACCTTGCCAAGTTTGCCGATGGGATTAGCAACAGCACCACCTGGAAGAAGATGAG
>Ga0315316_10002403_pt1 | contig 13426 bp, 10 predicted proteins | sample M160m3416metaG_FD_203702 | JGI IMG/M metagenome (GOLD analysis project Ga0315316, IMG submission 203702) | Ammonia-oxidizing marine archaeal communities from Monterey Bay, California, United States - M1 60m 3416 | ecosystem: Environmental > Aquatic > Marine > Intertidal zone | place: USA...
TCGTATCGGAAGGCAGTGGCATGAACCTCTTTATTGTCGACGGAGGGCGAGTCATCTCGCCCGTTCTCGACGGGACCTCTCTAGTTGGGATCACCCGTAGCGCGGTCATGCAGATAGCCACGGACCTAGGATACGAAGTCGAGGAACGCCCAGTGCCACGAGAGGCACTCTACACGGCAGACGAATTATTCTTCGCTGGGACAGCTGCGGAAGTCACGCCCGTTCGAAGCGTAGACCGGATCGAGATTGGAAAAGGTAAGGCGGGACCGGTGACTCTCGATATTCAGAGGCGGTTTCTGGAGACGGTCCGGGGTGAGAACGACGACCCTCATGGGTACCTGACGCACGTTTGAATCCCCAAAATGCTCAACGGCGTTACTGAAATCGCAGAAAGAGTTTGATTGCGAGTAGCAAGGGCGCTTCCTGTCAGTAACTCGCTCTGTAGGGAACCACCGTTTTGAAGCAGTCAGTAACGAATGCGGTAAGCGCAGAAGTAGCCTTCTACCCATTCTGCATTTACACCACTGCGCCAAGTGCCAGCGAAGCGATCGCCTTCAATGAGACCTACGTCTAGAACGGCAAACGCGGCATCGAACGCTATCTCACCTTCCCGTCGATTCGCCTCACTACCAAAACGAAGAAGGATGCTCTGACCAGAGGAGCCCTCGCTTTCTAGAACGAGCGCACCGGGCGCAGCAGGATCAGAGCTTGCCAAGCCTCGCATCTGCTGCGCGCCCAGAACACCCAAGTTGACATCAGCCGTTCCTGAAAGCGTAGCTGTTGAAGATCCCCAATCACGGTACGCCTCGGGCGTTCCCTCAAGATTCAGCACACCTGCGACCTTATCGCTCCCCTCGTCAGTGATCATGACAACTCGATATCGGCCAGCCATGTAAGCCATCGTCTCGTTAGCAGACAGCGGCACTCCGACTGGCGAACACGAAGGACTTACTCGATGCGTCCTGGGACTCTCTTCAGATATCCGCCCGGCGCATCCAGCTAGAATCACACCCGCAACAAGCCCTGACCTCCACTGGACGCTGCCAATCAACGAAGGATTTCACGAATTTTGCCGTTTTTACCCAAGACATAGCGACGCTCGTCCCAGATATCGTCACCAAGATCGATGAAGCCTGGGCTGCCGACGGCACCGGCAGCTCCCTGCTGAGACGAGGACTGGGGAGGCAGGAAGTAGGTGTCACCCTGAGTAAGGTCGACGCCGTATCCCAAGTCCTTGAGCGATGCGATTGTGACCTCGCTAAGCGGGTTAAAGCCGCCGTCGTAAAAAGGTGTCATCAGCTCGGTATTGAAGACAGATTCCCGCCAGTGTGAATCACCTGACCCGGGCCCCGCCTCATTCTCGACGGGGACGTGAGAACCCGACGTAAACGCGACCCCGCCAACGTTATCGAATGCGGTGATTGCATGCGGTCCGACAAAGTGCGTGTCCGGGCCCGGGCTTGGGCAATTATCGCCATCTGGGCCCGGACACGGGAGAGAAGGATTGCGGAGGAGATTTGCATTATCCCAACGCGTTCCTATACCAAGGACGTGACCCATCTCATGCAGAATGAGCCCTTCGAGTCCACCGTTTGTTTCAATCCGAACTAAGTCAGCGTCATCGAAACGCATGACACCTACTACCGTATGCTGGGAGCCTCCTCTGATCACACAGGGTCCAGCGCTACCTAGGGTGCCCCTCTCGCCATCGATGTACCCGATGTACACGTAGATCACTACATCGTCGACCACGCGGTCCAACAGCGGCTGTCCGTTAATGCACGAATCAGCCTGAAGTGGGCTGCTAGCGAAGTCACGATCCTGCACATCAGCGACGATTATCCTAGACCAGCGGGCTGCAGCTGCAATAAAAGCGTCCTCCTGGCTTTGAGTGCCAGAATCGATAAAGACGAGTTCGATGTCGTAAGGGATCAGAGCTTCACTTGTCGTAACCGTCAGCGTGCCTCCCGTTACTGGGGCACCCTGATCAAATGCATGCACGAGTATATGGTACTCCCCATCGGCGAATGGAATCTGACAGCTCTCAACACTAGTTGGCCCAGTACTCACGCAACCTACGTACTCCTCTCGAGAGCTCGGCCGCATGCCCTCAGACACATAAACATCTGCGTCGCCAGACGGAGCGGTGAAGGAGACCGTAAGAGTCGTGGGACCAGCGACATTCACCCGGAACAGCATCTCCGTATTAATGTCCGCCGCTAGATCGGTGACTGGCACATCTAGATTGGCCTCCGCCTGATCTAAGACGTTTATGCTTCGAGTTACTTCATTGTTCGACTCAAACAGCTCAACGACTACCTCGTCGGCATCCGTAATCAAAGTCAGTTCATTCGAGCCAGTATTCAGAGGACCGACGTCAAAACTCACCTCTGTAGTGTCATTCGGCGCGAGTGAGGGCAGGTCGAACGTACCTACTTCAGCCGTGTTGGAAGTCAGAGAAACGCGTGTTGGACCGCTCTCAAGATCACCGAGGTTGGTGACTTTACCCGTTACAGTCACCGTCTCAAGCCTCGTGGGCGCCACGCTGCTCAGTTGCAGGAGGCCGACAACCGCGAGATCAGCTGTCGGAACCTCGGCGCGCGCGATCGCATTGACCGTGATGGACTGTCCAGGGACTGACACAAGTAACTGCTGCTCCCCATATACTGAGCCGAGTGTCCACTCTGTAGTCGCTCCTCCACTAGCATCCGTAGTAGCTGTCGCCACGGAGACCGTCCCATTGTCAGATCCTGGTGAGAACGTCACTGCAAGACCTGGAATCCCCGTCCCCCCCAAGTCACTCAAACTCACGATGATCGGATCCGTTAGCGTTGAGTCGCGGGTTGCCTCTTGGTTATCACCCTGCGTCACTGCAAAGGTACTCACCTGCTGAACCACCTCTAGGTCAACAGTCGCCGTTAGCCCAAGGCCCTGAGCAGTCAGCGTCGTGTTGCCGACAGCCGCCGCCGTAAGAAGTCCGTCCGTTGCAATCGATGCGATGGAAGGATCTCCGAGAGACCAAGCGATCTGAGTCGGCATGACGATCCCGTTCTGATCATTAATACGAGCCGAGACCTGAACCGACTGCCCCAAGTACGTCATGCTCACATTGTTTGGGGTAATTGAGATCGTGCTCGGAACACGCTCAGCGGTCTGCGGTTCGATCACCCGTTCCCCGCTACAACCTGCAACAGCAAGAAGGGTTATCACATAGAGAGGTTTTAGAGCCGAGCGGTGACACATCTGTGCGAGATCCGGCAAGAGGGAGGCAGTATCTCTTGTTATTACACGAACCACATCGAATTGTGGCAAATGTATGCTACTAATAGATGCACCGCCGACGCGAGCGCATAATGTTCCTAGGTATGTCTTAGACAAACTACTCATGATGCCCATTCATCTATCCGTGGGAGAATAGACCGTGATCCTGTGGGTCGACGCAGATGCAACACCACGACCTGTTCGTGACATCATTTTTCGCGCCTCCAAGCGACTCGACTTAGACACCGTTCTGGTGGCCAACCACCGGATCGGAATGCCCGCAAACAGCGAGAACATCCGATTCGTATTGGTCGCGCATGGCCTAGACGTCGCAGATCACTATTTAACGTCGAACGCCAGCGTCGGCGACGTCGCCATCACAGCCGACATACCCCTAGCAGCCGAACTAGTCGAGAAGGGGGTCCACGTCATAAGCCCCCGTGGCGAGGTATTTGACAAAGAAAACGTGAGAGAGAGACTCTCTATTCGAGATTTTATGGATTCGCTCCGAGGCACAGGGGTCGAGACTGGTGGGCCTCGACCCTTTGGAAGCCGTGAAAAACAGACTTTCGGCGCAGCCCTCGACAGGACCCTTACAAAGGCGCTAAAACAGTCACGCCGGAATAACCCTGCACCCAACGGCCACTGATGTCCTCTCGGCTCTGCCCTGCCCTACTCGTCCTCACCGCCTTTTATACCACAGCCTGTAATTTTCCAGGCACTCAGAACGACTCACGGACGGCCATCGACCTACCCTTTCCCGACAACCCGGACTTGTGGCCCTCCATCCGCCAAGAACGAATCCGTACGTTACTAGGACCCGCGATGTCCCGAGCAGGTGTGGATGCCTGGATCGTTCTTGCACGAGAGAATGCAAACGATCCAATCGCGGCACACATCGGGGCGGAAAATGCGGGCGGCCTAGCAGCCTTTCTTTTCTTCGCAGATGAGCAAGGAAATCTTGAGTCATTAGCTATATCCCCAGAGACCGAAGCCACTGCACTATCTGAAGTGAGCCCCCTCGATGATGTCCGGTCCGTGCGTCGAGGAACGAGTGTCTACATGGCAGCAGCGGCTGAGCTCCGCAGCCGGAACCCCTCGTCTATCGCAGTAAACAGCAGCGCCCGAAATATCGCCGACGGGCTTTCCTACACTCAGCGGCTGGCACTGGAAGATGCCCTGGGCCCTGAACTCTCCGACAGACTGGTTTCTTCTGAGGAGATCGTAATCGAATGGCTCGCAGTGAAGTTGCCGCAGGAAATCGAAATAATGCGACGAGCGGCTAAACTCACAGAGCAGCTAGAACTAGAGGCATATGCTCAAGTCGTCCCAGGCGAGACCACTGACGCAGATGTGGCAAGATTCCTGAAAGCTCGGATGGCTGAGTTGGGGGTTGTCGACGGATGGGCACCCGACCAGAACCCAAATGTGAACTCGGGCCCGGATCGAGGGCACTCGCACTCTACTGAAAAAGTTATCATGCCTGGTGACGTGATTCAGACCGACTTCGGCATCGGCGTACACGGCGTGTGGGTGTCGGACATCCAAAGGTTCGCATACGTATTGAGACCCGGAGAAAGCGAGCCGCCGTCTGAGATGCAGGAGCGCTGGCAGTACGCCCGTGAAGCCAGTCGGGCCGCCAAGGCCGCAATGCGTCCTGGGGCTCTAGGATGGGACGTCGACCGAGCACAGAGAGAGGTCCTAAGGCGGCATCGATCAATACCGATTATATGGAGCACTGGTCACCCCGTTGGCTATTGGGCACACGACGTAGGTCCCAGACTCGGTGGGGCGACTTTTGGCTCTCCACCTTTCGGCGATGCCGCTCGCGAATTACGACCGGGTCAGACGTTTGCTTTCGACGGATTCTTCGGGTGGAACAGCGAGGACGGCAGTACTAAGACAATTTCGGTTGAAGAGATGGTGGTTATCACCGATGACGGTGCCGAATGGCTGATCGATCCGCAGGAAGAGTGGGTCCTAGTCTCTTCGAAAAACTGAGGCATAGTCAAGCCAATACACCCCTAGATTCGAACAGCACTAGAACTCGATGCTAAATCCGAACGTAGGAAGTAAGCCAGACCCATCGATCGGCCTAATGCGATTCTCAAAAGCAGGATCTTCCGTATAGGCGAACCCAACCGCGTTCTCACGGTTCAGAATGTTTTGCACATCTAGAAACAAAACGGCGTTCCATGCAGAGAAGTCGAGCCTACGTTCGATTCTAGCGTCAAGTCGGACGTAGCCGGGTGTCCGCACTTCACCTAACCGCGCCCAGTCAGGAACACCACGCCCAGTGATAGCATAAGATTGCTCAGACGCGACCAGATCCCACGGGGTAGTCGCCAGTCCGGAAAGCACACGAAGCTTTGACCCGAATTCCCACGAACCGACCCTATACCCTCCAGTCAGATCCAGTGCATGCCGACGGTCCCACGCGGAGGGGCGCAGCCCACCATCCGTGCCCGCAAATTCACTCCATGACAATGTGTAAGCACCAAGGAAATATGCATTTTGCAGAAGCTTCTGCTGCGCAAAAATCTCAAGCCCCCTAGCACGACCTGTCCCATCATCCATAAGAGGCTCGGCCCCCACGAAGCCGTAGTCCCCTCCAAGGTTAGACACTGAGACCCTCGGATCACTGACCAATAGCGGGACTCGGCTATACTCTTTCCAGAAAGCCTCAGCAGAGAGCCGAAACCCTTGGCTCACAGTCCATGAGACCCCACTCGCAACCTGTACATTTCTCTGCTGACGGAGGCTGAGATTGAGAGGCCTACCATTATCCTTCACTGACAAAGCAATGAGACTAGGAGCTTGGTGGTAGAGACCGCCGCCAGCCTGAGCTGTTACGCCCGAACCCAGGTTGATGAGCACGCTCCCTCGAGGAGACAACTCGAACCCGTCATCCAACGCCGAAACCTCATCCGCACGCAACCCTCCCGTCAGCGTCACGCGAGAGCCTAGATCAACCGTCGTTTGTGCAAATGCGCTCAGCTTGTGAAGCGAGACACCCTCATCCCAATCAAGATCCTCCTTGAGTGCCGCACCCGGCACTGCTCTTTGGAAGACGCTCGCCTGCACTGAAGACCGGGAAGCGTCCAAGCCGACAGCCATCGTCAGGCCCGGACTCGGCTCAAAATCACCCTGAACTGTTAGACGCGTGTCTAGCTCTTCGCTGTCATTAGCCAGCACCGGGATTCCGTCATCTCCAGGATCCTCAAACGAGAAGTGACTCCGCGACTGGCTGACAGTAGTCGTGACAAAACCTCCTTCGACCAGCCTACGCCAACTAGCCCCTACGGTGAAACTCCTTTGGTCGTTATCAATAATCCTCGAGGCGATCTCAAAGTTCTCGAAGTCATCACCAGTCGCCGGTGGGACAATATCAAAATTGTCGAGAGCCCCAATACCCACGAGAACGAGACGGTCCCCGTCTGAGATTTGGGACTCGAAGCGGAACTGCGTATCCCAATAGTCAGGGCGAATCGGCAGTCCAAGTGCTTCGAAAAGGAACTGTAGATAGGAACGGCGGACGCTAAACAACCAGTTTGAGTTCTGACCAGCCGGACCATCCAAGGTCAAAGCAGCTTCAGTTGCGCCAAGCGTGAAGTCACCTTGTACGCCTTCGGGTGAGCCGGGGCGGTTCTCTATGCTAAGCACCGAGCTCAGTGCGTCTCCGTATCGCACAGGGAATGCCCCAGCGAAAAACTCGGTCTCTCTAATGAAATCTACGTTAACTAGCCCTAGCGCACCTCCCGAAGCCCCCTGCGTCGCAAAGTGATTGATCTGGGGGATGCGAATACCATCTAAGTAATAGGCGTTTTCGCCAGGTCCGCCGCCTCTCACTAGAAGGTCGTTGCGGTTATCAACTCCGCCTAGCACACCAGGCAACGAGAGTAGCGTGCGAGAAACGTCTTGCAGGCCTCCGGGTGTTCTCCTCAACTCTTGGTTCGAGAGGAGCTGTGTCGAAACGGGAGCCGCCTCAAGAACTCGGAACGCGGGCGCACCGACCACAATTCCTTCGAGTTCGAGCGCTTTGCGTTCCAGACGAAACTCAACATACGTCGAGCGACTCGTCCTAAGTATCACATCAGTCTCTAGCGCGGACTCGTATCCGAGGACTTCGACCCGAACTGACACCAAGCCCGGACTCCCGCTCGTGATCAAGAAACGACCTGAGTTGTCCGACAACGCTTGGGCGCCTGATTCCACTACAGTTAGCGTTGCGGCTTGGATAGGCCGAAGACTGGAAGCGTCCAAAACACGTCCGCGAACAGTGACAGACTGCGCAGAGACGGGTGCAGTGACCAGCCACATCGAAAGGAGCAGTAGAATCCGCGGCATCAACTCAGAGCATGCCTTGTGAGAGACTAGCCAACACATCATCCGCACGTTCCAAAATCTGACTCTTTACCTTCCTGTCCCGCTTAGTCCACGCACTAGTGATCATTGCCATACGGTGATTCGTCGTCCACCGCTCCTGATGCCGGTCTATAAATGACCAATAAAGACTATTGAATGGGCAGCTGTTCTCTGCGGAAACCGACTTCGCGTCGTAGACGCAAGAGGAGCAGTAGTCACTCATACGGTCAATATACTTACCACTGGCAGCGTATGGCTTCGAGGTGAAGGATCCGAGATCAGAGAACTGACTCATACCCATGACGTTAGGGGTGACTACCCAATCAAGAGCATCTACGAAAGTCGCTAAGAACCAATCATTTAGTTCTATCGGATCAACCCCGGCGATCAGCGCGAAGTTGCCAAGAACCATCAATCGCTGAATGTGATGCGCGTGCCCTGACCGCGAGACCTGTTCCACACACTGATTTAGACAGCGCATTCGTGTTTCACCCGACCAGTAGAAACCCGGAAGCGGTCGGTGCGCTTCGAGTCCGTTCGACTGACGAAGTCGAGGCATGCCTGTCCGATAGACGTGCCGCACGAACTCTCTCCAACCCAGGACTTGGCGGACGAAGCCTTCTATCGAAGCGAGCCCGATTCCGTTTGTTGGGTCTTCCGCACGCTTGAGCGCATGCTCGCAAACCTCCAGAGGATGAAGGAGGCCTAGGTTAAGTGAAACGCTAAGAAGACTGTGGTAAAGGACGTCTTCACCATCGACCATGGCATCCTCATACGGGCCGAACATTGGCAACCGGTACTCAAGAAAATCATCCAACGCATCGAGCGCCTGAGTGCGGGTGACCGGCCAATCAAAATCATCTAGATCACCGAAATGATCCGGCCACGATTCTCGCACTTCGCAGAGAACGGCATGCGTCGTCTCATCTGGTTCGAAACGGGGGATGAGCGGGAATCGATGCCCAGCCTCCGGCACCTGACGATTGTCAGCATCATAATTCCACTTGCCTCCAGAGGGTTTACCGCCATCCATCAGCCATCCACGATCGGCACGCATAGCTCGATAGAAGTACTCAAGCCGCAGCATCTTCCGATCCGCAGCCCAGTCATCGAACTCCTGGTTCGTGGTCAACCATAATTCATTGGAAACCACACTAATCTTTCCACCCGCACGCTCTGCGGCATCGACAAGTTCACCTCGTATCCCCCAGTCCGAGGGTTCCATCAGGTCAATCGTGACGCCAGGGTGAAGACTCAAGTAGTCGGAAATACCGTCGGCGAAGTCGGCTGACTGGAGATAGACAACTTCGAATCCGTTCTCTCTTAGAGAGGCTGCGAAGTGCCTCATGGCCGCAAAGATCACCGCCAACTTCTTCTTGTGATGCGAGAGCCCGTCTGCAAATGCCCGCGACTCTATCATCAGTACACTCGTCAGACCCGGTTCTCCTAATGAGAGTGGACCGACCTGATCCGTGAGTTGATCGGCAAGGACCAACACGTGATTCGGTTTCACTCCCCTACCCTCGACTTCCATTCTACCAATGTGTCGGTCGCTTACCTGCTCCTCGATCATACTACTCAGCCTTGCAAGTTAAAGACCAGCGAGACCGCAATCGGAACCCTCGCGAGCCAAGCGAAAGTTCTAATCCAGTTCGATCGGACCAACCAAAGGTGAACTTCATCGTCATATGCGAGCGACAACTGCCTGTGCGCGGGGGCTTGGCATATGGCGGTCGAGAGCCAAATACAGGCTAGGAGGACAATTCCAAAACCTGCGATGCCTCGCACTCGCTCATTCGACGGATCAGCAAAAATCCAAAGGGCAGACAACAGTTCGGCGAGCATGGGTGGGATCACAACCCATCCCGTGCGGACCGTATGCGCCCTCTCGTATGCAATCCAAGTACTGTCCCCGACCTTAGCCATCAGCGGATAGTGAACAACCTGTATAAACACGATGAGCCCCGCCATAAATAGGGTCGAGACCAAGTGAATGCTGACCGCGTTCATCCAACTCGAGCGGCGATGATGACCACTGACATCAAAAGCATGAGTAGGGCAGGCACAGATTTGATGATCGGGTCACTAACTTTCATGTGCGAAACAACAGCACCGAGCATCAAGATCGTCATACCAGAGGCAGCGGCCACGGCGAGTGGCGCGTATGCTATACCAAGCACTAAGAGAGCAGCCAGAGTGAGTTTGGTGGCTCCAATCATTAGGCAGAAATCATTCGAAAATCCGTAGCGGGAAAATTCTTCTGAGATGTTCGACGCCCCCTCCGGCCGATAATTGGTTGGGCGATCTCGGCGAAGAACCCAGACGTTGATGATGCCCAAGGCAATGATCATCTGCAGGAGAATGGCAAGGCTCGACACGGCACAGACCTTTTTGATTAGAATTTTTGTTTTCTTAAACAAGACTTAAACAAATTACTAGACATACCGCAATAGGCTTGTCATATTTGCGTCACAACATGTACATATCATAAACAATATACTCAATGGAAATCCCGAGACAAACGAGTGTCGTCGTCGTAGGTGCAGGCCTGTCCGGTCTATCCTGCGCGCGACTGCTGCAGTCCCAAGGCATCGATCTAGTGGTCGTAGACTCGTCTGATGCTGTTGGCGGTCGCATGCGCAGCGATCAAGTACAAGGCTTCATACTGGACCGTGGGTTTCAGGTCCTACTTACCGCCTACGAGGAGTTAAATAGGCAGGCCGACCTCACCGCCCTCGACCTTAAGCCGTTCACCCCCGGAAGCCTAATATGGACCGGTCAGCGCTTGGAGCGCCTTGGAGATCCATTCCGGGATCCAACCACACTGCTCAAATCAATGTTCTCAAGCGTCGGGACCATCGAGGACAAGCTTCGTGTCGCGCTACTCCGGCAGCGCCTGCTCCGACGTTCCGCTGAAATGGCTTTCGTCGGACCAGAGCAGTCTACAGAAGACGAATTACGCCAAGAAGGATTTTCCGACGCCTTCATTGATCAGTTCTTCCGCCCGTTCCTTGGTGGTGTCTTCCTAGAGCGGGGTCTGGAAACAAGCGCGAACCTCTTCCGGTATTATTTCCGGTGCTTTGCAGCCGGAGATGCGGCCGTCCCAGCCCTCGGTATCCAGCGTTTACCAGAGCAAATGGCCGAACCGCTCGGAACTCGTATACACCTCAAGACGACCGTGAAGGGCATCACTGATGGGGCAGTTACGCTTGATGACGGATCAAAGATCATAGCAGACCATATCGTATTGGCGACCGACGGAGCTGCTGCTGCCACACTATCCAATATTCAGGCGCCCAAGTCCAAGGCTTCAATTACTTCCTATTTCTCGGCCGCCGAGGCACCGATCAATGAACCTCTTCTGATCCTCGACGGAGAAGGCACAGGTCCCGCCAACCACGTCGCCATGATGAGTAAAGTTTCAAGCACCTACGCCAGCGAAGGACGTCACCTGATCGCTGTATCCGGCGTCGACGAAGCAGCAGCAGAGGATTCGACTAGCTTCCATCAGGCCGCTCGAACTCAATTGACGCGTTGGTTCGGTTCGAGTGTTAGTGCCTGGGAGCACCTGAAGACCTACAGGATCCCTGCCGCCCTTCCTCAACATCCTCCAGGATTTGAGAGGGCCCGACCGCCTCAAAGAAACTCTGACGGTATATGGATCACTGGGGACTACTCGGATTTCGGATCGACACAAGGCGCCCTGCGCTCCGGTCGTGCCACGGCTGAATCCGTACTGGCGGCTAAGTGATACGCCGCGCGCTCGAATACTAATCCTTAGAACTGTCCTCCTGAGACCTACCAGTCGGGGCTTTCAGATTCTTCCAGAGACTTCATGGCAGAGCGAATACGAGCTTCTTCCTCAGGAGAGATATCCGAAACAGTTACCACCGCACGCTGGGTATCCCGTCCTCGCGCTACCACACCCACAAGCATACCGGCCGACAAGATCGCAGCCGCTGGGAGGAAATAGCCGAGTAAATTGAAGCCCTCGGCCGGGGGCATCATGAGAACCTCAGTCCCGTAATCCGCAACGAAACTTGCCTGGATCACCTCGACTGATTGACCATCCTCCAGCGATTCTCTAATCCGCTCCGACCAGACTGGAGAAGTGCCACACTGCATCTGAAACTGGCAGGAATGGACGTCGAGTCCACAGCCACAACTACACTTTAAGGCGCTTTCAAGGATCATCAGCTTCTCGCCGAGCTCACCCCCATGATAGTGACCGCCCATTGTAGCATTGGGGTCGTAGCCAGCGTGTGAAGGTCCGGCAGACTGAGCACTCACCGGCAATATGACGCCTAAGAACAACCACGCAGCCGCTGATAGAACCCGAAAGATGAACCGTACCCGCATTGTAGACTTCCTCTCTTTCATGCCGCCCTAGATGAGCAAATGTAGCGAGATCCGTCTAGGTACACTCAAGCCGGCCTCCAGTTCATCGTCCTGAACCGATCTACTCGCGCTTTACCGACGAACCCTGGAGACGGAAGCCCCGACAGCTCCGGAATCCGCACTACGTGAATCAGGAGCACCCATGCGTTCGCCGCTAAGAGGATTCACGCCGATCGAGTTGGCTGAGCCCTGACGCCCACCCATCTGAACTGTATGTCCAAGCTCTTCTAGAGCCTGCACGACATCCTGCACCACGGCATCGGCCTCCAGTCTGATCCGGTCTGGCAACCACTGATGGTGCATGCGCGGCGCGTTGACAGCCTCCTGAATATTCATCCCAAAATCGACCATGTTCAGGATGATTTGAAGAGTGGTATTGATGATAGTCCGGCCACCCGGTGACCCAACAACCGCTACAAGGTCTCCATCATGGGCCACGATAGCGGGAGACATCGACGACAGCATCCGCTGCTGCGGACGAGCTAGATTTGGCTCCGTTCCGATCAGACCAGTAGTGCTGGTAAGTCCCGGGCCAGCATTGAAATCACCCATCTCATTGTTCAGTAGGAATCCACCGCTTGGAACTACGATCGCCGATCCATATCCAGACTCGAGCGTGTACGTCACGGATACAGCCATCCCACTGGCATCCACTACGGAGTAATGCGTAGTCTCCGGACTCTCATAGGGCTGGACCACGTCCGATGGGTGCGAGAGCGATGCTCGTTCCGGATCCAGGTCGCGACGCAGCCAAGATGCGTACTCCTTGCTAGTCAAGCGGTGAGTCGGAACATCGACGAAGTCCGCGTCAGCAAGGTATGTGGCGCGGTCCCGGAAGGCTCTCCGCATCGCCTCGGCAAGATGGTGGAGATATGGTGCACTGTTGTGCCCCATTGAGGAGAGATCGTACTCCTCCAGAATATTTAACGCCGTCACGATCGCGACACCGCCCGAGCTCGGAGGGGGCATAGAAATTACGTCATATCCGCGATATGTCCCGGTAATGGGGGTTCTCTCACGAGCTTCATAAAGTCCGAGGTCCTCCTCCGTGATCAATCCGTTCCCACGACGCATTTCCGCTGCAATGAGCCTAGCGGTCGTACCCCGGTAGAAGCCATCGGACCGGTCATCCCGAATCCGTTCCAGTGTGCGAGCCAAGTCCGGTTGCCTCCACGTATCCCCTGCCACGTAAGAAGCACCGTTGTTCGTGAACGCCGCGACCGTAGCCTCATACTGGCTCGCACGACCAGCAACAAAACGCGCTATCGAGCCAGCAAGAGCCTCACTCAATAGAAATCCGTCGCTTGCAAGCTCGACTGACGGCTCTACCAGACCATCCCAATCCGCTGATCCGTAGAGCCGATGTGCCTTGTCGAAGCCCGCAACCGTTCCGGGAACGCCC
>Ga0315316_10002404_pt1 | contig 13425 bp, 11 predicted proteins | sample M160m3416metaG_FD_203702 | JGI IMG/M metagenome (GOLD analysis project Ga0315316, IMG submission 203702) | Ammonia-oxidizing marine archaeal communities from Monterey Bay, California, United States - M1 60m 3416 | ecosystem: Environmental > Aquatic > Marine > Intertidal zone | place: USA...
GCCGCTCAATCTCATCGTTGAGCGGAAAATGTACGAGATCATCCAAATGCCAACCGCCGCTCTTGCCCAGTTCGACGGATTCGACAGGTTCGGTGCGCAATGCGTTCTGCGCCAACATATGACAATCCCCTCCCAACACCGCCTCGGCCAGACTGGCGAACGGCTCGCGCGCAATCAGATCGCGGAAAGCGTTGTCGTACTCGAACATCCGCATCATGCTGATGCCCTGGATATGGTTTCCCGCGTCGTCGTGCATAACGGGATCGGCCCACTTGCGTTGCATCGCATCGTGCAACACGTCAACCTCCGCGGGTTCGAGCGTCGGACCCAGGTAGGCAAAACCTTCGCGGTTCAATTGATCGATAATCTCGGCTGTGCGCTCGGGCGAATAGGGCTCGCCCTGGCGGATCGGGCTGGACATAGCGGGGGTCTCCCTTTTAATTGTTTCTTGAAGAATACGAAAACAGTTGCAACCGCAAAAGACGGGTGAAAAACGCAACTCAAAGTCGTTCAGTATCAGGGCTCGGTTAGCCACGGACCGCATAGCCTCTCTGAGAGTGGCACTGCATCATTCGTTTTGAGGCTTTGCTTTCTCCACATATACCCAAGAAGGCATCATCAAAGTGCACCGGCAGCGCGGCGAGTGAGGAGAACGAATTGAGCGAGAATCAACACCCCGACTGGCGCACGCAGGGCGTCCGAGTCATACCTGGCGATAAGCTCGACACCGACACTCCACAGACGCCGGGTATGCAGCGAGCCGCCGCAATTAACCAGGCCATGGCCGGCGCGCAGAAAATCTGGGCTGGCACGGTCGTCATCGAACCCAAAGCCAAGACCGGCGCCCACCACCACGGCGCGCTCGAAAGCGTTATTTATATCCTCAGTGGTCGAGCACGCATGTGCTGGGGTGAGCAACTAGAATATGTCGCCGAGGCTGGTCCCGGTGATTTTATCTTTGTGCCGCCTTATGTACCTCACCAAGAAATCAACGCCAGCGACAACGAGGTGCTCTCCTGTGTATTAGTGCGCTCCGACCAGGAGCCTGTGGTCATCAACCTTGAAATCGACCCTGCCGAAAGACCCGAGGCCGTACACTGGATCGGCCCCAACCACCCCGAGCCGATAGAATAACATGATTCACGGCACCCACAACGCAGTCGACGACCCCCGCAATGAAGAGGTCCTCGTCTATGTAAATGGTGAATTACTGCCGCGCCAAGACGCCAAAATTTCTGTCTTCGACAGCGGCTACCTCGTCGGCGATGGCGTCTGGGAGGGGCTGCGCCTGCACGACGGCGTGCTGGTCTTCCTCGACGAGCACCTCGACCGCCTCTATCAGGGCGCCGCAACCATCGGTATGGACATCGGCATGGACCACAAGGAATTGACCGCCGTGCTACACCGGACGCTTGACGCGAACCGGATGCACGACGGCGTTCACGTGCGTTTGATGCTGACCCGCGGTATCAAGAAAACCCCATCGCAAGATCCGCGCCTAACCGTCAGTGGCCCCAATCTAGTCATCATCGCCGAGCACAAAAAAGCCGATCCACAAAGCCGCGAACGTGGCATCACGCTCTTTACAAGTAGCATCCGCCGCGGCTCCCCGGATTATCTCGACCCGCGCCTAAACTGCCATTCCAAACTACACGAGGTCCAGGCGCTGATACAGGCGCTAGAAGCCGGCGCCGACGAAGCGCTGATGCTCGATATCCACGGCTTCGTCGCCACCTGCAATGCCACAAACTTTTTTATGGTCCACAAGGGCGAAGTCGTGACTTCGACCGGCCAGTATTGTATGAACGGCATCACCCGCGGCAAGATCATCACCGCCTGCCGCGAACACGATATCCCTTTTGCACAAAAAAACTTCTCGCTCTTCGACGTCTACGGTGCCGATGAGGCCTTCGTCACCGGTACCTTCGGTGGACTGACCCCGGTCACCGGCGTCGATGGCCGGCCGATCGGATCCTATGGTCCGCTGACTAAGAAACTACAAGCTCATTACGACGAGGCCGTGCAACGCGCCGTGGCCTTGTACCAGGTACCCGGATGATTCGCATCAACCTCTGGAGTGGCCCACGCAATATTTCGACTGCGCTGATGTATTCGTTCGCCCAGCGCAAGGACACTCGCGTAACCGACGAACCACTCTACGCTCACTATCTAACCCACACCGATGCCCACAACTACCATCCCGGTGCCGCCGAGATCATCGGCGCACAGAATAACGACGGTGCACAAGTCGTGCGCGATGTGTTGCTCGGGCCATGCGACAAACCCGTCGCACTCTTCAAACAGATGACGCATCACCTCGTCGAACTCGACTGGATCTTCATGCGCGGCATGGCCAACATCATTCTAACTCGGGATCCGCGCGATATGTTACCTTCCTACCTGCAGCAAGTCTCCACCCCCAGTTTGCGCGATGTCGGCTACCAGCAGCATATCGAATTGCTGCGGTATCTGCGCGACCTCGGCCAGGATCCGCCGATCCTCGACGCACGCCAGACCTTGCTCAATCCGCGCGGCGTACTCGAGACCCTCTGCGCCCGAATTGGCCTGGCCTTCGACGAGTGCATGCTGCAGTGGGATCCCGGCGCCCGATGTGAAGACGGCGTATGGGCGCCACACTGGTACGAAAACGTGCATCGCTCGACCGGCTTCCAACCCTATCAGGCGAAAGAAGCGGCCTTCCCCGATGCATTGGAACCGCTGCTCGCCGAGTGCCAACCCTACTACGACCAGCTCTTGCAATTGGCCATCCACTAGACACAGGAGATATTCGCCCGTGCTGCCCGATATCGAAATTGCCCGGCAAACTAAACTGCTGCCCATCGATGAAGTTGCCGCCAAACTCGGCATCGATGTCGAGCACCTCGAACACTATGGACGGGTCAAAGCCAAAATCTCACTTGACTACTGCCAGAGCCTGACCGAAAACGATACCGGCAAGCTCGTCTTAGTGTCCGCGATCAACCCCACTCCGGCCGGTGAGGGCAAGACGACCACCACCGTCGGTCTGGGCGATGCGCTAAACCGCATCGGCAAACGCGCCACTGTCTGCCTGCGCGAACCCTCCTTGGGTCCCTGCTTTGGTATGAAGGGTGGCGGCGCCGGCGGCGGCCACGCCCAGATCGCACCGATGGAGGACATCAACCTGCATTTCACCGGCGATATCCACGCCGTCTCCACCGCCCACAACTTGCTCGCCGCTGCCCTTGACAACTATATCCACCACGGCAACGCCCGCCGCATCGATCCCCGCCGTATCGCTTGGAAACGAGTCATCGACATGAACGATCGGGCTCTGCGCGGCATCGTAGTCGGCTTGGGCGGCACCGCCAACTCTTTTCCGCACGAATCCGGTTTCGATATCGCCGTCGCCTCCGAAGTAATGGCCATCCTCTGCCTCTCCGAGTCAATGACCGAACTCAGGGAGAGATTAGGCAAGATCGTCATCGCCCAGACGCGCAGTCGTGAAACGGTGCGCGCCGAAGACCTCAGTGTGCACGGGGCGATGGCCGTGCTACTCAAGGACGCCTGCAAACCCAACCTGGTGCAAACCCTCGAAGGCAACCCGGCGCTGGTGCACGGCGGCCCCTTCGCCAATATCGCGCACGGCTGCAACTCGATCACCGCCACGCGGCTGGCAATGCGCCTCTCCGAATACACGATCACCGAAGCCGGTTTTGGCGCCGATCTCGGCGCGGAGAAATTCTGCAATATCAAGTGCCGCCAGACAGGGCTCAACCCCGATCTGGTCGTATTGGTCGCTACCGTGCGCGCGCTCAAGTTCCACGGCGGTTCAACCCTTAAGAATATCGCCGAGCCCGATGTAAGCTCCGTTGAAAGAGGGGTCGAAAACCTCAAGAAGCACATCGAGAACATCCGCCGTTTCGGTCTGCCCACGGTCGTCGCTGTCAACACTTTTGCCAGCGACACCGAGGCCGAGATCGATTGCATCCGTGAGAAATGTGCGCACCTCGGCGTCGAGATCGTCCCCGCCAGCCACCACGCGCACGGTGGCGCCGGCGCCGAAGATTTGGCTCGTGCAGTCGTCGCCGTCGCCGAGAGCACACGCAGCGATCTCAAACCGCTCTATCCCGACGAGATGAAGCTATGGGACAAAGCACGCACGGTTGCCCAGGAGATATACGGCGCCAATGATATCATGGGCGATAAAGTGTTGAGGGGGAAATTCAGACGACTCGAAGACGAAGGCTACGGACATCTACCCGTCTGTATGGCCAAGACCCAATATTCGCTGTCGACGGATCCCGACCTCAAAGGGCGCCCGAGCGGTTTCGACGTGCCGATCCGCGACGTGAAAGTCTCGGCTGGAGCGGGCTTTGTAGTCGTACTTACCGGGGACATCATGACGATGCCCGGTTTACCAAAAAGACCTTCTGCCGAGTCGATCGACTTCGACGAAGAAGGTCAGATCAGCGGACTGTTTTAGCAGGGAAAATAAGGAGCGTAAACACTAATCGATCGCCAAAGGAGATTCGATGGCCCTTCTCGATACAGCTACCCAGGTTTCAACGTATATTGGCGGCGACGGCAACGGACTCGATCACCCCGAATGCATCGCATGGGGCTGTGACGGCTATGCCTATGCCGGTGGCGAAGCCGGCCAGATCTACCGCATCGACCTCGCAAAACGCAGCTTCGAAGAATTCGCCAATATCGGCGGCGGTTTTGTTGGCGGTATCTGCCAGGACGCCCAGCACCGCCTTTACGTCTGCGCCGGCGACGTCAAACGCGTCGATCCAGACGGCACCGTTAGCGTCTACTGCGACCGCGCCGGCGACACACCGATCGCGGTGGCCAACTATCCGGTTTTCGACGCGGGGGGCAATCTCTACGTGTCGGATTCGGGCGGCTGGCTCGAAAACAGCGGCTGGATCTGCAAAATCGCTCCCGGCGGCAAGGGCGAGGTCTGGAGCCGAGACCTTTCCGAGTTTCCGAATGGCACTGCGATAGATGCTGCAGGCGAATACCTCTACGTCGCCATGAGCACCGATCCAGGCATTGCCCGCGTGAAAATCAACGACGACGGCTCAGCCGGCGCGGCCGAGATGCTTGTCGCCCTACCCGAGACCGTGCCCGACGGGCTAGCCTTCGACACCGAAGGCACGGTCTACTGTTCCTGTTACCGGCCCGATCGCATCTATCAATTCACTGCCGAAGGCAAACTGGACATCCTCGCCGACGACTACGCCGGTACCGCGATCGCCGCGCCGACCAATATAGCCTTCTGCGGACCGCAGCTAGATTTGTTTCTCAGCGCCAATCTGGGCCGGTGGCATATTTCAAAATACGATCTACGCAAAACGGGCGTAGCGTTGAATTATCCTGAGGTTCCTTAGCGGGAGGGCTGCGTGGATGGCCGCTGTGGGTGTTTCTTGTAATTCGTAGCCCGTCGCCACTCCACGAATCTCTCTTCTCTCTAACCCACTCGAACCCTATCCGGCCCGCTAACGAGCAATCACCACCTGCGCAGGATTAATCGCCCGATATTTCCCCTTATTCGCCGTAATCTCAAATGCCTCCGGCACCTTATCGATCCCTTCCAACACATGCGTAATCGTCGGCTTCATGTTAATCCGGCCCGTCGCCACTAACTGCACCGTGTATTCTAAGTGGGCCTGTGAACTGATATCGGGGAACAGATACCGCAGACTGCGCTCCCTGAAAAAATCCACATCCAATTCCAATGGGGCGCCAAACCACGATACCCCCACCAACTTACCACCCGAGCGCACCGCATGCATCGCCTGTTTGAGCGCCTTGTCGCCCGCCAAACCTTGTTTGACACTGCCGCCGGCGCATTCAAAAACCACATCAGCGCCCTCGCCCTCGGTCAGATCGCGGATCGCCTCGACCGGATCGTCTTCCTCAGCGTTGATCGCATGGTCCGCGCCCAACTCTAACGACAATTTACAGGCTTCGTCGCGCACATCCACCGTGATCAGTTGGCCAGCGCCGCATGCGCGGGCGGCCTGCATACTTTCGATGCCCATACTGCCCTGGCCAAAGACCGCCACCGACTCGCCTGGGCGGATCTGCGCCGTCTCGACGCCGGCGATGCTATCGCTCAACGACTGCAAGGTCGCCGCCTCACTAGCGGAAATGCGGTCGTCGACCTTGACTAACGAGACCGCCGGTAGTAGAGCACGTTCAGAAAAGCAACCGGGCAGTTGGAAGCCGATGATCGGCCCCCGACGACAATCGTTACCGCGCTCGGAATTGCACATTGCGCAGTCGCCGCACGGAAGCTTGGCCCGCGCCGCCACTCGGTCGCCCGGGGCATAACCGGTGACCGCGGATCCGACTTCGAGGATGCGCGCGCAAAATTCGTGGCCAAAAAGCTGAATTGGTGCATCGTTCTCCAACCGGCCCTTGATATTCTCGTAGGCCAATGTCGGGATGCCAAAGGCCAGTTGCGCCTCGGTTACACTGGGCTGCACCACCATCGGCTGGACCAACACGTGGTCTGGCGGGCAGTTACCGAGTTCGATATCGTCGAGGCGCATATCGCCGAATGCGTAGAAACGCCAGGCTTTCATAATATTCTCCTCAAGTTGGGTCGGCTACCAAACTATTCGATCTGTCGGAATGCAACAAGACCTTGCTCACTTGCGCAAAAGGCCAATACATTAGTAGTCCAATACAACAAAATAGAACATTGAACCAGAAGAACCAGAACCCTATCTTCACACTCGGTCAACACGACACAGCGCGTTCACCTGTGCACCTGGCTGAACGCGAAGATCTCGCACGAAAAGCCGATTACAGTGATTGCATCCACAAGGACCACAATGGACATCGCACCGGTCGCACGCGGAAAAACCGCTAGAGCTATGGACGAACCTGTACTCGGGCCCCGCGTCGTACTATGCGCGGTGTAAAACCATGCTAAATGAAAACCCCAGCTGCTACGATGAGCTCGGCTATTGCTTCTTTCCCGACGCGCTCGACGCACGAGAAACCTTCGCCTTGCGGCGCTTGCTAGATGAAGCCCTCGCCGCCCCACTAGCCCTACCCACCGAGTGGCACCGCCAGACTGCGGACATCCTCGACCAATCAGGTTATATCGGCGAGCCGCACACCCGCGATTTGCGATGGCTCGAGATTTGCCGCCACCCGCGCGTGCTCGACGCGGTCGCAGCCATTCTGGGACCGAACCTGATCCTAATCTACTCAAGCGTTTTTATAAAACTACCGCACGATGGGCAACAGGTCGCCTGGCATCAGGACAATACCTATTGGCCCAGTGTACACGGTACCGACGTCGTAACCCTGTGGCTGGCGATTGACGACACCGACACCGACAACGCCGCAATGCAAGTTATCCCCGGCTCCCACCAGGGGCATGAGGATCTGGAGACGATCCCCTCCGGGGACAATCAGTCGCTCAGCAGAAGAGTCGCTGTCGCACCCGAACTGGAAGACAAAGCAATAAGCCTCGCAATGCCCGCAGGCAGCCTCTCCATCCACGACTCGTATATCCTGCACGGCAGCAACGCCAATGCCAGCGGCCGCCGCCGTGCCGGTTATACCATTCGCTACTGCAGCACCGATACCACCTGGGTCGACACCGACCAGCACTCCGTCCCGGTCTTTCTTGTGGGCGGCGAAGCCAATTCGCGCGGTGCAGCCTATGTGGATTTGCGACCCAATATCGAACCGACACCCGCCATATTTCACAAAGGCCAATAACAGTGACCACCGAAACCATCCGCATGGGGCTTATCGGCCCTGGAGCTATCGCCCCCTCCCACGCCTTCGCCATCGAAAAAACCGGCGCCACGCAGCTTACCGCTGTTTGCGGTCGGAGCACCGAAAAAGTCGCCCATTTAGCCGATCAATACGGCGCCACCCACTACACTGATCCCGCCAAAATGATCGCCGCGGTCGATGCAGTTGCCCTTTGTACTCCCAGCGGCACTCATCTCGAATTCGCGCTCGACATTATTGCCGCCGGCAAACATCTGCTGATCGAAAAACCGCTAGAAATCACGACCGAGCGCGTCGACCAGATCATCGCCGCCGCCGAGGCCAAGGGCGTAGTGCTCGCCGGCGTCTTCCAGTCGCGTTTCGCCCCCGTCGCGCAAAAGCTCAAAGCCCTGGTCGACGACGGCCTGCTCGGCGAAATCTATGCGGGTAGCGCCTACATCAAGCGCTACCGTCCTCAGTCCTATTACGATTCCGGCGGATGGCGCGGCACGTGGGACAGCGACGGCGGCGGTTGCCTGATGAACCAGGGCATCCACCTTACCGATATGTTGTTGTGGTTTATGGGCGAACCGGAAGAAGTTGTCGGTATGGCAGAAAGTCGAGGGCGCGATGTCGAAGTCGAAACACTGGCGATGGGCTTGGTCCGCTACCGAAGCGGCGCGCGCGGCGTGATCGAGGCAACGACCCTGGCCTATCCGGAGCTACCCGAATACGTCGAGATCTTCGGCGCCCGTGGCACACTCACCTTCAACGGCCGACACCTGCAACGGTTGGACTTGATCGATCCGACACCCGCCGAAGAAGCCGCCAAAGCAGAGCTACTGGAGATCAGCGCTGAGCTAGCCGCCCAGCGCGAAGCCATCATCGCAGCCGCTCCTCCCGGTACCGCGGTGCCGACCGTAGACATGGGCCATACACCCGTCATCGCCGACTTCGCCGAAGCCATACGCACCGGGCGCAAACCCTTGGTCGACGGACTGCAGGCGCGCCGCTCGGTGGCACTGATCACTGCTCTCTACGAGTCGAGCCACCATGGCAGTCGGCCTACTAAAATCGAGCAAAGGGCAATGGTCGCTTAAAATCGCATAAGCGATTTTTTTACAGCTCGCGTGGATGCACCGGCCGGTCGAGAATCTGCTTACCCGCCGCAACTACCTGCTGCAATTCCAACGCCTTACCGTCCCAATGCGCCAATACAAATTCGGCCAGCGCTCCTGCTTCGATGCGTGGCAATTCCAGTCCGATAATCGCAGCCGGCACCACACTCGCCTGCCGCCAGGCCGCCGCCAGTGTCCACCCCAATTCGCACAGCCGCTCCACCCCGCGATCTAGTTGGTGCCAGGCGCCGGCCAACTGCTCCTGATTGCCCTTCATATGCGTAAAGCCCCCCTCCTGGATCTCGCTGCCACCGTATACACCGGGCTCGAGACCCGCCGTCGACGCCGAGTCCGATACCAGATAGGCCCCGTCACCTTTGACCTTGAGCGCTGTGCGCAAGAAATCGCCGGGCAAATGATAGCCGTCGGGAATCAGACCCACCCTTATGCGATCATCGGCCAGCCAGGTCCAGAAGGGATTGCGGTGGCGGTGAATTTCCGGCGGCGCCCCATTGCCCAGATGCGTGACCAAGGTCGCTCCCGCCTCGACGGCCGCTTTGATTGTATCGGGATCTGGCCCGCAATGCCCCATACTCACCAAAATGCCCTCCGCAGCCGCCGCACCGATCGTCTCCAGCGCCCCGGACCGCGACGGATCGATGTTGAATTTCACAATCCGCCGCCCCGAAGCGTTGTAGAGCTCCTCCCACTGCGCCCAGCTGGGGTCGCGCATAAACTGCTCGGGATGCACACCCCGCCAACCGTATTCGGCCGACATATAGTTGCCCTCAAAGAAGATTCCCGGATAACACCGCGCCAAAAAAGAATCAGCCGACAATTGCCGATCTATGGCTTTGAGGCTCTCCAAACTGTCTTCATAAGCTTGCGTAGTAATCGTCGCCAACAACCGCCCGACCCCATGACGCAACGCATGCTTCGCCACGGTCTCCAGTGTCTGCGGTGACTCATGCACCCTGTTAAACGCCAGATGCTTGGCGCCATTGTGCTGTAAATCCACCAAAGGCGGTGCAATCAATGGCAGCGCCTCGTCTGTGGCGATCTTTTGCACCGCGACAATCCTCTCTCCGTCGACCTCTACTTCTATCGAATTGCCTTCAAGGGTGGTTCCGCGATATCTAGTGGACATAAATGACCTTGCTTTGCAGGTTATTGACAGTAGCGAATGACCACTGTTTGTTAAGCAACAAGACGGGCCCTGTCAACAATCTGACTTTTGTAGGAGACAACGCAATGCACGTAATCAAATCACCCGACAAGAGAACATCCGGCCAAAAAGCCGCAGCGCAAGGCGCGCAGATGATCGAGAAAACGATTGCCGCCAAAGGCAGCGCCAATATCATCCTGGCCACCGGCGCCAGCCAATTCGAAATGCTCGAAGCCCTCACCGCTACCGACGGTATCGACTGGTCGGTAGTCACCCTATTCCACCTCGACGAGTATATCGGTCTCGACGACCAGCATCCGGCCAGCTTCCGCAAATATCTGCGCGAGCGTTTTCAGGCCAAGGTCGGGCCGTTGAAAAACGCCTTCTACGTCGAAACCGAGAGCGGCACGCCCGAAGAAGTCTGCCGGACGCTCAACGAGCAGATCCAAGCCCACCCCATCGACATCTGTTTCGCCGGCATTGGCGAAAACGGCCACCTCGCTTTTAACGACCCACCCGCCGACTTCGACACCGAAGCCCCCTATATTGTCGTCGACCTAGACGAAGACTGCCGCAAGCAACAAATGGGCGAAGGGTGGTTCCCTACCATAGACGACGTGCCGCGACAGGCCATATCGATGGGTATTCGTCAGATATGCAAGTCGAAGACCATCATCCTCACCGTGCCCGATGACCGCAAGGCGCAGGCCGTCAAAGGCACGCTGGAAGGCAAGGTTAGCAATCTCGTGCCGGCTTCAATCTTGCAGACCCACGACGATACGTCGATCTATCTCGACGCCGAATCGGCCAGCTTGTTAAGCGGGGACTAAGGACGGTGCGCATTGCAACTGGATCGATCGCCCACGAATCGAGCACCTTCACTACCGTAGAGACAGACTGGGACAGCTATCGCAACCAGCGTTTCGGCTATCGCACTGGCCAGGACGTGCTCGATTTTTTTAGAGGTGCCAACACCGCAGTCGGTGGTTTTTTGGCTGGTTGTGATGTGCATGGTTTTGAACTCGTGCCGACGATCTTCGCCAATGCACAACCCTCCGGCCCTACTCCGCGCGCAATCTTCGATGAGATCCTCGACGATATGCTGGTGCGCATGGGACAGATCAAAGACCTCGACGGCGTATTCTTGGACTTACACGGCGCAATGGTCGCCGAAGACCTCGACGATGCCGACGGCCATATACTTAAGGCGGTACGCGATCTGGTCGGTCCCGGCATCCCGATCATCGCCCAGCTCGATATCCACGCTAATATGTCACCGCAAATGGTGGCGATGGCCGACGTAATCATCGGCCATGAGACCTATCCCGAAATAGACCAGGAAGAACGCGCCAAGGAATGCACCGAGGTGATGTACCGCATTCTACAAGAGGGTCTCAACCCCACCCTGGCCCTGACTCAAATACCCCTAGTATGGGGCATGAACCAGGTCACCGCGCACCCGCCGATGCGCCAAGCCATCGAATACCTGCACGAAATCGAAAGCCGCCCCGGCGTTATCTGTGGCTCGATTGCCATTGGCTACCCCCTCGCCGATATTCCACATATGGGCGCTTCGGTCTATATCGCCACCGACGACGACCAAGCCCTGGCGCAGTCCTTGGCCGACGAATTAGCCGAGTGGATCTGGAACCGCCGGGCCGATTGGCAATTGCATTTGCCCTCCACCGCCGAGATCCTGCCCGAGGCCGAATCCGCCAGCCGATATCCCATCATATTCGCCGATCGCGACGACAATACCGGCGGTGGCTCCCCCGGTGATAGCACCGCTATGCTGCACACGTTTCTTGCCGCCGGGCTGCAAGACGCTTGCATCCTCTATATCGTTGATCCCGAAGCCGTCGCAATGTGCCAAGAAGCAGGGATCGGTGCGACATTAGAACTTGCGGTAGGTGCCAAGTCCACGCCACTGCAAGGCCGTCCCGCTAAAATGCGCGCGCGCGTTGAAGCCTTAAGCGATGGGCAGTTCACCTACGAAGGCCCGAGAAACCGCGGCCTGAAGAGCACCATGGGGCCCTCGGCCCATATCGTACAGGACGGTGTGCACGTGTTACTCGTCAGCCGCCGCGAGCAGCCCTTTGGCATCGCTTTTTCGCTGACGATGGGCCTCGATCCACGGCAGATGCGTTATATCGGCGTCAAATCATCCGCGCATTTCCGTGCCGGCTTCGAGCATTTTGCTGGCCATATCTACGTGGTCTCCGAGCCGGCGGTGCACTCGGCCGCCGCGTTGCAGGGACAGTTCAAAAACCTGGGACGCAAGTTGTATCCCGAATACGATCTCTAAACAAGGCGAACGCAGTCTATTTTTGAAAGTTATCCGTTTATTGAAACGGATAAGACTTAAGCAATGCGCACACCTCCCCCATCCTATGGCATTATCTACAATTGGGACGGCGCTCCCCATGGTTATAGCGCCTACCCGCAGTCTCTCGCCCAATTCATCGACAAAGTCTACGCCCCTTTAGAAGATACACAGGTGGGCGCACTCGCCTGGTGCATGGGGCTGCACGAAGCCACCTGGCCCTCCGAAAAACTGGACATGGTCGGCGACTCAACCGACCGCCGTTACAACTGGGCACGCGAGATGCACCACAACGAAAATATCCGCGCCTTTTTTGAGCGCGGCGAAGATCTCTACGGCGCCTTGATTCAACGCGGCAAAGAACAAGGCATCGACACCTACGCTTCCCTGCGCCTAAACGACAACCACTTCTGGGACCTGCGCCCTGGCGACCTCGCCACCACCACCCGCAACGAATTAACTCCTCTGCGCAAAGAACACCCCGAGTGGCTGTTGGGCACCGAACACGCCCCCGACTGGACCTCCACCTCGTGGAACCTCGCCGTCCCCGAAGTTCGCGACCATATTCTCAAGCTCGTTGGCGAAGCCTGCCAACAGGCCGACTGGGACGGCGTCGAACTCGACTGGCAACGGCACGCTTTTCACCTACCCGATGATCACGGTCACCGCTTGCGCTATACGATAACGGACCTTATGCGCGCCATCCGCACCACTACCGACGAAATAGCTGCTCAACGCGGCCGTCCCTTTTACCTGGCCGTGCGCATCGCAACTACCTTCGAGTCATGTACCAACATCGGCTACGACATTGAGACTTGGACCAAAGAAAATTTGTGCGACCTTATCATCTCCGGCGGCAACTCCGGCACCGACCCCGGCGCCGAAATCGAACGTTTCGCCGCCCTCTGTCAAGGCCACGATATCCACTATTACAGCGGCTTCGATACCGATGGCCGCCAACAAGCTCAACGTCTGCGCCCGCACGCGCAATGGCGGCAAGAGTGGTTCCGCGGCCTGGCAAAAAACCACCTTGATCGCGGCGCCAACGGGGTTTACGTCTTCAATTGGCACGGTCACCGCAACACGCACCGCTC
>Ga0315316_10002406_pt1 | contig 13424 bp, 8 predicted proteins | sample M160m3416metaG_FD_203702 | JGI IMG/M metagenome (GOLD analysis project Ga0315316, IMG submission 203702) | Ammonia-oxidizing marine archaeal communities from Monterey Bay, California, United States - M1 60m 3416 | ecosystem: Environmental > Aquatic > Marine > Intertidal zone | place: USA...
GTTAAAGATTTAATAATTGCTCCGTCTGCCAGTGAAACAGACATAATGGTAGGGGAACTAGATCTGGCTAAGTATCCAAACCTTGAAAATATGTCTCCTACCGAGATTAAAAAGCTTTATATGAAAAACATGGGGTTAACTTCTGGGGAATACATCAGCGGAATGAAAGATAAACTGGCGTTGACGCAAGGCGGGTTGATCGACCGATACGCTGTCCCTGCTGGTTTGGGCTACGCGGCTCTCGCGGCATCAACCCCAGAAGAAGAGGACGGAGGTCCTCCTGAGTGGTTCGACACACGATCCTCGGTAGACGTGTTTAGATCCAATCCAGCCAAGTATGGCTACGGTTACGGCACATATGGGCCTTATCAAGCACCGGGCATGGCCGACGGTGGACGGGCTTTTCCAAGACGCAATGGAGGTATATCGGGCCCAGGTACAGGTACTTCCGATGATATCCCTGCCATGCTTTCCGATGGTGAATTCGTAATGACTGCACAAGCTGTGCAAGGCGCAGGTAATGGCAGTCGTAAACAAGGTATGCGGAGAATGTACGACATGATGCGTAACTTTGAAGGTACAGCATAATGGCAACTGACACACAGTATCAGGTATCACAACGCACCCCCGAAATTGAATCCTATGAACTGGGGCTTTTAGAAGCGGCTCATGGCCTGACAGATAAGGCCCTTTTTGATCCGAGGTTTCAAACACCCGGTTATCAAATTGCCCAGTTATCCCCTTTTGAGCAACAGGCCGCTGCAATGGCTCAACAAGGCGTTGGGTCTTATATGCCGCACCTGCAACAAGCTACGAGCAGTCTCGGTGGTGCAGCACAATTTTTAGGCGATGCTGCTATACCGACCATGGCCCAAGGGCAACAGTACTCCCAAGAAGCAGGGCGTTTAGCACAACAACTGAGGGAAATCCCTTACAAGTATCAGACTGCCGCAGGAGAAGGGTTTCTTGGTAGCACCGGAACTTTTGATCCAGCGCAAACCGATGCGTTTATGAACCCTTACACCGAGCAAGTCATTGATATAGCCCAAGGAGATATCGATGAACAAGCGGCGGCGCAACAACAACAATTAGCTGCAAACGCTGTTTCAAGCGGGGCGTTTGGAGGTTCTCGCTCCGGTATTATGGCGGCTAGAACAGCCAGAGACATGGAGCGGGAAAAAGCTCGGATCGGTAGTCAGTTACGGGCATCCGGCTATGAAGGGGCACGTAATGCGGCTCAAACCGCCTTTGAGAACACACAAAACAGGCGTCAGGCAGCGTCCCAAGGGATCGGTAATTTAGGGCTACAGTACGGTCAACTTAGCCAAGGAGACATCGATCAGATGCGGGGCATTGGAAAGGATTTCCAAGGCATGGCGACCGGTTACGGGAATATAGCCCAACAAGCAGCCAATATCGGGGTCCAGCAAGGGGCATTGGGTGAGTCAGCACAATCCATGCTCGGTCAGGATATTGCTCGATTGGGCGCGATTGGGGCGCAACAACGCGGTATCCAGCAAGCTGGTCTTGATGCGCAGCGCATGACTCGAACAGATGCACGCAATCAGCCCTTTCAGACTTTAGCTTTTATGGGCGACATAGTTCGAGGCGTTCCTAGCGGTCAACAAACGATGACTACCACCAGTGGAGGAGGGGGAAGTGCTTCCCCATTCCAACAGATATTAGGACTAGGCGGTGCGGCCTACGCAGGATCAAAAGCGATGCAAGGACTAGGGAGCATGATGCCATGAATGTACTTTCACGACCTATGTTCAATCGCGGTGGCATGGTGCATGACGAGCGCACTATCCGCAATGTAGACGATGAGATATACCGTATAGCTCCCAAGACCCATCGAGGTGGACGCCAGCGGATGGATGCACGGGAAGAGTACGGGCGGTTATTGAGAGAAAAAGATTACCTACGCGGCCAAATGAATCGTATGGCTAATGGCGGGGGTGTAGCCTCGATGATGGACCCTGCAATGATGGCTCCCCCTCCAATGGACCCTGCGATGATGGCTCCCCCTCCAATGGACCCTGCGATGATGGCTCCGCCTCCAATGCCCATGGCTCCTGAAGGAGGAATCCCTGCACCTGTCGCTGGGGAACTAGCGGCCATGGAGCAACAGGGCATGGCTCTGGGTGCAGACATGGTGATGCAACAAGAAGCAGCATTAGATTCGGCGGAAAACCCAAAACAATTAATTGACGCAATGCGCGGTAACGAACTGCCCTTGCAGGAAAGATATAACGAGTTAGCGACATTCGTAGGTCCAGACGATGCAGCGATTACGCCTACTTCGGTTCTGGCCCTTACGCAACCAGCCATCATCATGGCTTCTGAAGGCGCAATTGATCAAGGTATCGGCAATCTGATGGAAGGGATGACCGGCGATATAATGATGGACGACGCTGGAGGAACGGCCTTACCGATGGGGATGGGCGTGGGTGAGCTAATAGCCGGTTCACCTTCTGCGCCTGTTCCTATGAACACTGGAGGTGCTGTCCCAAAGTTGCAAGCAGGTAGCACTCCCTTTGGGACTGCTACCGGCCCGACGAGTGAGTTTGACTTAGGGACTCAAGCCGCCGCCACCAAAACCGAACTTGACGAAATCATAGGAATGAGCGATCAAGAACGTGCCCTCCAAGATGTAGGGATTTACGGAAATATGTTTGACCGCTTTTTAGCCCTGGCGTCTAACAAAGACCCTCGCAGCGGGGAAGACCTTGAAGGCAACCTTTTTCAAAAAACCGCACAGGCTGGGCAAGGCTTTCTAACTGATGTGGCAAAAGCGCGAGCCCCGGAAATACAGCGCGAAACCCAATTGAGTCAAATTGCATTACAAGACGCCCTTGCCAGACGGACTGCGGGAGAAAAAGCACAATACGATATGCAAGCCGCGATAGCGGCGTCTCAATTAGGTGGACCCACTAAAAGCCAATTCATGTCGCTAGTGTCAAATCCAGCTTATGTAAAAATGTACGCCGAGAATGATCCAAGAATGTCTTTAGATATGGTGAACTTGTTTGAATTAGGTCTTGATCAAATTACTACACGCAGACCAATTACAAGGACTAATCCACAAACTTTTGAAACTTACGTCGATTATGTTGAAGACCCCCTACCAGAGTTTTTAGCAAATGCCGTTGCTCAAAGAAGATCTTTAATGCCACAAGACACACCAACAGTGGAGGTCGGGCAAGAGGGCGTCAACCCAACCACAGGATTACCGACCACTGTGGACGGTTTTCTAGAGTTGTTGAACCCTGAAGACCAACAACCAGATCAAACCCCTACTTTAGACACAGAATCAGTGGAGGTCGTCAATCCAGCGAATCCGGAACAAACCACTTCAAGCTCGGCGCAGGATTATTATAATGATACGCTGCAAAATGTTTCTGACAAATTCGGGTTGGGAGCTTTTGTCACGGGTATGGTTGACGATGTTTCAGTATTAATGGGTTCAGAAACTGGTGGGCAACAACAAAGGGATTTGTTAGAAACTAATTTACGGGGTTTAAACTCTCAATTATTAGTTGCGTTTTTAGCCTCACCTGGTGTAAATGTGCGGGGGCAATATGCATGGGATGAATTTAAAAATCGTTTACCCATAGTAGAAGGGGTTTTTACGGACTCCACCCGCGCTTTAGGGGCGTATAAAGATGTTAAAGAAGCTATGGAGCAAGAAGTAGAAAGCGAACTTGCCAAACAGAGCCTTCCGGTTTATCAACTAGACCCAGCAGAAATGCAAAAATCTATCTCCGCAATATTTGCCATGGGATACGAGCTTAAAAAGTTAGACAGATTAATAGAGGCATTAGAAGGTCAATCGGGGTTAGGCGGAGCCAATCAATCTGATTTAGACAGAGTAAGACAATTCGTGAAGCCGGGGGAATAAATATGGCCGAACCGTATAGTCAATTATTTTCAGGGTTAAACCCCGCTAATTTTTCTTATAAAGGCCGTCCGTCTGATGTAGGGAGCTGGCAACAGCAAGGGAAAGTCCTTGAACAATTGCGCACGGATGTAATAAACGCTCCGGACCAAGGAAGTATCGATCCTGAAACGGGACAAATTACGTTAGGTAAACCTCTTCCCATGGATGTCTATGGGTATTACGACGGTACTGGCTATACTCGACCCTACAGTATTCCCGATATTGCTGAATTGGTAGTTGAGCAACTACATCTGTTTCCTCCCGGCACAACCAACAAACTCCGAGACACGATGACCAATGAAGAGATCATCACACGTCTCGCTTTGGACCCTTCTACCAACAATTTATACCGTGTCCCTTCTGTGTTGGAAGGGGCTTACGAAGGTCTGACTCGCGGTGCAATAGATATGGTGGGCGGAATTGCTGGGGCAAAAACGGCTGCTCGGGTTACTAGAGGTTTACCTTACATCCAGCCATACGCCACGGGAGTTGGCTTTGTCGCTGGTGCGCTAGGAGCCGGAGAAGTGCAAGGGGCGTTGTTTCCGGACGAGCGACCATTGCCCAACACCACGAATCCAATCCTCACGGGGCAATTTGTATCGAGCAGTGCAGGTGGGGCAGGTTTACCTTACATGTTGCGCGAAGGCGCGGTGGAAGAAAGTTTTGCACGGCTTATACACCCTAAAATAAAAAACCTGCCCTTTATTAAACGCTTGAACCAAGCCGTCGAAGGAACGGGTAGGGTAGTAGAGACAGGCTTTAGAACAGCACGTAATCAGCCTTATTCTAATGTGGCAGCAGAGACAGGCGCTATTGGATCGGGGGGTCTTCTTTCTACCCTCTTTGCTGGAGAAGACTCCACACCTACGATGCGACGGGCCGCTTTTGAGACGTTAGGCGCGGTGGCTAATCCGTTAGGTGTAATACACGCGATTACAAGTGGTGCGGAGGGAATAAATCAATTTCGGGCTCGTATGACCGAGGAAGGTCGTAAATCGGCTTTAAGTGATCAACTGTTTAATCTTTTAGAAGCGGTGGAACAGGGAGACGCCGTCAAAGTTCGCAATTTATTAAACTCTGAAAGCGCACTTGCCAAAATTTTACGAGATAAAAATATTGATGTTGGTAACCCAACAACGGCGGAAAAAGCGGGGCATCCTACTTTATTTGCACTTCAAAGTTCTCAAGCACGCCGCGATCCATCCGGTTTTGGTTCACGCATAGCAAATCGAGCAAGTGAACAGCTTAACGAGTTAGAAAGGTTAATGGCGTCATTGATTGAATTAGACGACCCAGCGGCACTCGGGCTTTTAGATGAAGCTCGTAAAAATTATTTTCAAGTAAGTTTAGAAATGGATGTAGCCCGAGCCTATCAACAATATGAAGAAGCCCTTGGCACGTTAACTCGGGGTGGCGAAAACGTCGATGAAAACACTTTGTTGGCTAACATTTGGTCCGATTCAATTGCTGGTGCGAGGGAACAAGAAAAAGCTTTTTACGCCCGAATCCCTAATTACATTGAATCTGATGCAATGAATTTAATGGACGCCTCTAGGGAAATTAGAGACACGACGCAAATAGCCACACAATCTCTGCGTCTTGATGCGGGACAAAACCCGATGAGTATTAAAGTAGCCCTGCGCGATTTTGCTGAAATTTTGTATGGGGAAGACGATGAGTTAGCAGACGGCATAAATGCCGTAGTTAAAGAAATTGAAGAGGGCCCGCTTCCTGGTTTGGCTTCCGGTCCTTTTGTTCCTGCTCCCGATGGACCTGACATCGCTACTGGTAAAATGCCGCTTCCAAAGAACATTACAAGCGGTCAACTCAAAAATCTTCATGGTGTAATAGTTGAAGCGATAAAGCGCGAAAAGAAAGGTATTGGTTCTCAAAGCATCTTAGCCCAAAATTTAGCTAAGTTAGAAGAGGCTATCCGAAGAGATTTAGGGGCTTTGCCTAACGTAGGCCCTGAAGTACAAAGAAATTTAGATAACGCTATTGCTTTCAGTGAAGAATTTAACAATGTTTTCCGCAACAGTTTTCTTGGTACAAACTTTATGTCGCGGCGCAACATCCCGCCTGAAGAGTTAATCCGGCAAATTTTACTTCTACCGCCAACAAAAGCGACTAGAGCTTTGGATGATGCCAATAATGCTGTCAACTTCTTAAAAAATCAATTAATAGAGGGCACAGTCCCTGATACGCAAATGGCGAATCGAGTGATGAGCGGAGATTTGGACATTCCAGCAGACGCTACTCTCGATCAAAAGGCTCTTTATAAGGAATTAGATCAGGTTGGGCCACGTTTAAACGATTTAAGACTTTTACAAGAAAGAGGGATGAGAGCTTTTTTTAGAAAGTATCGAAAAAAAGGAGCGGATGGTCGGTACAGAGTGGACCACCCTGCAATTCTCACTTACTTAGACAATCCAGATAACGTGGCTTTATTAGAACGGATTAGTCCACCCGTAATGATCAATGGTGAAAGACAAAGTCCTTTAATAAATGATTTACAAGACGCGGCAACAGCTTCTCGTTTGTATCAACAAACTATGCAAGCTGAAAGTCAAATTTTAAACAGAGCCCATGGGCAAATCCCGCTCTTGGCTTTTATGAACCAAGAAACTGGGCTTGGGATTAGAGATGTGCCTGGAAACGCTATCTCACGTGTTTTAGGCAGTCCCGGTAGCCGACCGGACGACGCTATAACCGATTTCACTGAAATTGCTCGTAATATTGGGAGCGTAACTCAAAAACAATTAGACGAATTAACTGTCGTTGACCCTGAAACAAATCAACGAATCCCTTTGTCGGTAAAATATTCTCCGACAGATTTAAAAGAATCTCTATTTCAAACATTGGTTAACCAAGGTTTTGTTGAAGCCGGATTTGAATCGGCTGACCCTGCAACGCAGTTTACTTTTAAGGGCTTTCAAGACTACATGATGAAGCCCATTACTCCTGGTACAACCAAAGGGGCTTACGGTCAAAGGTCTAGCCGTCCCGCCACAGGTGTTCGACAACCTAGCCCTTTAGACATTTTGCGCCAGGAAGGTGTTATTAAAGGGCCAGAGTTTGAAAATTTTAAACTTTTACTAGACAAGGCGGTTGGGATTGAAGAAGCTTTAAAAAGTGGCGATGCTGATGTAATCGCACAAATGTTTGCTGAAAATCCGATTACGGCTGAATTAGTCGAGCGAGTTGTAGGTGCAAAACTTGGTACGACTGCCGCTCAAATGTTACCTGGAGAGATGGGGTCCAGCAGTCTTATTGCGGCAAGCGCAGGTTCGCAAGCTTTGCGTAACTTGCTAGATAAAACACCCAGCTTGGCCTTCCAAGATTTGTGGAAAGAAGTATTGACCGACTCTAAAGCCATGGTTGACATATTGAACTTAGGCATAGAAAGAGCCGAAAAAGGCATAGCTACAGATCCTTTTTCTTTTGACAGGTCGAAGTTGCCGTTTGACGCCAAAGGTGTACAAATCTTACGAGCAGCTTTACTTGGCACAGGGGCAGCTAATTTGCCAAGTGTCAGAGATATCTTAATCGAAACATACGGTGCTACCAAAGACCTTCTGGGGGGTATGCTCATACCAAGGCAAGACCCTCCACCCGCAGCACCTCCCCCACAGGCCATGATCGACCAAGCCCAACAGTTCCTCCCTCAAATGCCAATAGAAGTAGAGGGACAAGCTAAAGCTAACCCCGACACTCGGGCACGGTTTGCAGCCGCGTTTCCCGGCGATATCACAAGCGATATCATCCGCACGCAACAAGGTGTCGCGGAACAAGGGATCGGGTCACTGTTAGGTTAATATGGCTAGAGTGCTGGTCGAATTAGAAGGACAAGACGCCATTGAGCTACTGGAACGCGTTATGGCCCTTGAAAGCAACATCGAAGAACTCAAAGACATGGTCGATGAAATCAAAGAGCTTGTGTCTAAACCTAAAACCCGGACTAAGAAATCCACGTCTTAAACTCTTCACCTAAAACTTTACTCGCCGTCTTATCCTTTTTCATTAACGCTTCAAGAACGCGCTCATCTACAGTATTCGGGCTGACAATATCAATGTAGGTCACAGCCGTGTTTTGGCCGATCCTGTGTGCTCTATCTTCCGATTGCACCCTCTTTTCCAGATCATAAGTGTTGCTATAATAAATAACCGTGTTCCCAGCCGTCAGAGTAATTCCAAATCCAGCCGTAGCCGGTTGCCCTACAAAAAACTGCAAAGGACTGTCTTTATCCTGAAAAGTTTCGACAATATTTTGACGTTCATCCTGCGGTGTACCCCCATAGTACATGGCTACCGAGTCAGAACCGTAGGCCAGACTAAGCTCGGTATGTATGCGATGGATATCGTAGGTAAACGAAGCCCAGATGATGACCTTACCCCTAGTTTCCTGAAGGATATCAAGGAGTTCCTGCACTCGGTTGTTTTTGATCGGCTCGATTGGACCATCGTCCGGCTGCACAAACCCGCAGGTTATCTGCTGAAGCCTCATTATCTGCGTCAAAATATTGTTGGTGGTCGTCAAAATTCCGTCACGTATCTTTGCGAGGGCCATTTCCTTCATTTGAACGTACAAACTCTCCTGCTCCTTGGTCAACGGCACTTCTCGCCTCATATAGATTTTCTCAGGCAAATCAAGACAGTCTTTCTTGAGTACCCGAGAACTAAAGCCGTCCAGTTTCTTGCCCAATTCTTCCAGGTTACGAAATCCCACGACCATGGGAAAGTGACCACCGCCCTTCTTATGTTGCTTCACCAACACAGCGTATCGAGCCCGAAAACTATAATAAGAACTCAAGCCCAAGGCGTGAGGGGATAAGAAATTGCATTGGCTAAAAAGGTCCATCGGGTCTTTGGTGATGGGGCTACCCGTTAGGATGCGGCGATACTTAGACTGCTGCGCTAACTTCAAAGCCGTCTTAGTCCTTTTGGCGGAATGGTTTTTAATCGTGGTGCTTTCATCGACAATCAGTAAATTGTTTGGGTTTAAATGTAAGTAATAACCCGCGCTCTGCGAACCTTTGGCGGTGCTCAAAGCTTCAACATTCATCACCAAAATGCTCAACGTCCCAGGCTCACGCTCCTCTGTGACAGCCAACTTGTTCATGCTTGCTCTAAACCCTTTTGTAAAAGCCGGATTCCAGCGCACGATGTTGGTTTTTATTCGATCCGGGAGATGGGCGGGGATTTCTTTTCGCACCCAGTTGTCAAACACCCCTTTCGGAGCTATTATAAGTACTGTATCGATATCACCGTTTTCAAAAAGCGCACCCATGGTGTCGATAGCTATCTTCGATTTGCCGGTTCCCATCTCCAAAAAGAAGGCGTACCACTCTTTTTGCCAAGTTTTTTCGAAGATTTCTTTCTGATGAGCATACGGCTCAACTTTATATTCAAAGTCCATTAAATTCTCCTTGCGTAAGCGATAATATCCAATTACTATGTGTTTTCCAAGTGTTAAAAAACACTTTAAACACGGAGAAATGTATGGACGATTTTTTTGAAGAGCTGGAATCTGATGCCCAAGGTTCCCATATTGAGTCTCTTAACACTGATGGGCTACGCACAGTTGCTGAGATCGCTCGGGCTGTGCGGGAGAAAGAAGAAGAACTGCAAACCCTTGAATTGCTTGCAAAAAAGGCGAAGGCAGAACTACTTAAACTTACCGACGAAGACCTCCCCAATTTAATCCTAGAACTCGGCGTCCGAGACTTTACTCTTGAAGACGGGTCCAAAGTAGCTTTAAAAACTATATATGGTGCACACATCAAGGTTGAGAATCAGGACGAGGCTTTTGCGTGGCTGAAAAAGGCAGGGCATGACGAAATCATCAAGAATACGACTAGCTGTAAATTTGGTCGCGGTGAGGATAATCAAGCCCTAGATTTTGTCAAACTGGCAGAGTCGCAGGGTTTTCCCGTCACACAAAAACGAGAAATACATCCTGGCACGCTCAAGGGGTTTGTTCGTGAGCGAGTCGAAGCGGGTGAGGATTTTCCAATGAGTTTATTCGGAGCCTTCATAGGCCAACGTGCGACAATCAAAGGACCAACAAATGGCTAACAACAACACAAAACTAAAAGAAGTGAAAGATCAACTCCCTGCAACTACCTCTACTTTTGAGGAAGACAGTGGGCAGTACCAAGAAAACCTTACCGCAGATGACCAAAGCATTCCGTTTTTGAAAATCGCTTCCAAATCCGATGATGAAATCGGCTGTAAGGAAGGGGATGCCTTTAATTCGGTCACTGGCTTGGTGTACGCAAAAGGCGACAACATTAAAGTCGTACCCGTGTATTTCGAACCTGCCTGGATTGAATGGGCTCCTCGAGGGTCTGGAACAGGTGGACCTATCAACATCTTCAAAAGCGAAAAGGATGCCCCGAAAACGGAGCGTAATGAAGAATATAAAGACATGATTGTCGGCGGCAACGGCAATTACATCGAGTACACCCACCAGCATTATTGTTTGATTATTGATCCTTCCGTTATGACCACTACCAGCGCATTGGTATCCATGAAATCGACGCAACTTAAAAAGTCGAAAAAGCTAAACACCATGGTGCTTTCGCAGGTGTTGCAAGGCAGCAAGGGTCCGTTCAACCCCCCTCGTTTTGCTTACATCTACAATTTCAAAACCATCCCTGAAAGCAATAACAAAGGGGAGTGGCACGGCTGGAGTATCTCTCTCGACCGAATGTTGCAGATGGAAGACGACATCGAAATGGGTATTTACGCCACTGCCAAGATGTTCCGCAATGCGATTGCAGCGGGTGATGTTGAAGTCAAACATGAGCAGGACGGAGAGAGTGGTGACACTAGTGACACTGATCACAACGTATTTTAGATCATGTCCGACGCAAAGCGATTTGCGGAGATCTTTGATGGCCTGAAGCTTGCTTATGGCACGTACAAAATTGACCGCACTCAAACAAATGGAAAACAGGCAGGGAAAGCCTCGGTCTTGAAAGAACCTCGGACCCTCTCTCACTGGGAGGGTCATCTTTCGGGCAAAGGCGATTCGATTGGCATCATTCCGATTAACGAAGATAACAACTGCAAATGGGGTTGTATTGACGTTGACGAGTACCCGTTAGACCATAAGGCTGTTCTCGATAAGATTCGGCGTATGAAGCTGCCTTTGGTGGTTTGTCGAAGCAAATCGGGCGGGGCACACCTATTCCTGTTTACTACCGATTGGATTTCGGCTGCTCAGATGCAAGAGGTGTTAAGGCACATTGCTGCGGCTTTAGGGTATGGAGACTCTGAGCAATTTCCCAAACAAAAATCTTTGAATTTAGCGAGGGGTGACGTCGGAAACTTTCTTAATCTGCCGCTTTATAATGCTGAAGAAGGGATGCGTTACCCCATCAAAGATGATGGACAATCCGCGACCCTTGATGAGTTTTTCGAGCTTCATAAACAATACGTTCAAACCCCTGAACAAATACAAGCACTGACGATTGAGGACGACCCTGAGACGCCTGTCAAAGACGGTCCTCCGTGCTTACAGACTTTATGCAAACAACAGATTTCAGAAGGCGGTCGTAACAACGGCCTCTTTAACATCGGCGTGTACCTGCGCAAAGCGTACCCCGATTCATGGGAATCCGAAATCTTGGTATACAACGCCAAGTATCTGGTCCCGCCGCTACCCTTGACCGAAGTCAACCTGGTAGCCAAGCAACTGCAAAAGAAAGACTACGCATACAAATGCAAGGACGCTCCTATCAATTCCTACTGTAACTCAGAGGTTTGTCGTACCCGTAAGTTTGGTATCGAAGTAGGGGTCGCAGGAGCCGAAATAGCGAACCTGCGCAAGTACAATAGCAATCCCCCTATATGGTTTCTCGACGTCAATGGGACGCCTCTGGAGCTTGATACTGAGGGCCTTATGATGCAAGCGGCTTTCCAGCGATCTTGCGTAGAGCAATTGAACTTTATGCCCCGGACCATGTCCAAACAAAGTTGGGAAGCTAGGATAAATCAATTACTGACGGACATGAGCGAAACAGACGGTAGCGTTGTCGAAGTCTCACAAGACGCCAGCATACAGGGACAGTTTTACGAGTTTTTGGAAGAGTTTTGCACCGCCATGCAAAAGGCGGAAAACCGCGAAGAGATACTCCTTCGTCGCCCATGGACTGATGATGAAGATAGCCTTATCTATTTTCGTTTGAAAGATTTCGAGGCTTACCTACGCAAAAACAAATTCTTTGAATATAAGTCCCATAAGATTGCTCAACGCTTGCGCGACATCAATGGCGATGCGACCAGTTTAAAGATAAAAGGCAAAGCTACACGCGTATGGGCCATCCCTGCTTATGAGACTCACCAAGGCGGGGTGGCAACTCCTTCATTAGGTTCGAATGGGGAGAGGACGCCTTTTTAATGTTTAAGATTTTTGGGCCTCCGGGTACAGGCAAGACCACCACCCTACTGGACATGGTGGACAAAGCTCTTGAAGAAGGGATAGCCCCGCAAGAAATTGCTTTCTTTGCATTTACTCGCAAGGCCGCTAACGAGGCAAAAGAACGGGCCAGCGCTCGATTCGATCTTAACCCCAAGACGGACCTTTATTTTTTCCGAACCATCCACTCTCTTGCTTTCCGGCTCTTGAACATTAAACCTGAGAACCTGATGCAGAAAAAGAATTTCGAGGAACTGGGCCAAGAACTTGGTTTTATGATGATGGTTTCCTCGCGCACAGACTTCGATGAAGTACAAACGCACTACCAAGAAAACCCTATCCTTAATATTATTAACCTCTCGAAGCTTAAAAAAAGATCCTTGGAGGCCGAGTACAACGACACCACCATGGAATATACCTGGCACGAAGTAGACTACGTCGCCCGAGGGTATGAAAAATATAAGGAAATGAAGGGCTTAGTGGACTACACAGATATGCTGGTGTTGTTTGCCCAAAACATTGATCAAATGACCCCTGAGTTTAAGCTTTGTTTTTTAGATGAAGCACAGGATTTATCCCCTCTGCAATGGGACATTGCCTATGGGTTAGACCGACGCAGCAAGAAAATGTATATCGCCGGTGATGATGACCAAAGCATATTTCGGTGGGCTGGCGCAAACGCCGAAACGCTCATCAATTTAGACTGCGGAAGCGACGTGCTCAAACAATCGTACCGCATTCCCCGATCTGTACACAGGTTAGCAAACCGTATAATCAAAAGGGTAGAAACCGAAGGAGGACAACGCTTCCCTAAAGAGTATCTGCCCAGAGACGAGGAAGGCACGGTGCGCACCATTAACGACCTCTATGAGCTAGATTTCAGTGAAGGCGAGTGGCTGATCATGGCCCAAGCTAACTTTATGCTCTCCGAAGTGGCCTTACATTTTAAGATGATGGGTTATCTGTACGAGCGCAACGGCTCAAGGTCTATTTCAGACAAGCTCTCTACCGGCGTTAACACTTGGCATCACTTATGCAGGGGCGGCTCTGTGGATTTAGCCA